>Ga0099826_10000034_pt1 | contig 112568 bp, 97 predicted proteins | sample Mtrugardesep15_FD_76830 | JGI IMG/M metagenome (GOLD analysis project Ga0099826, IMG submission 76830) | Root nodule microbial communities of legume samples collected from California, USA - M. trunc garden sep15 | ecosystem: Host-associated > Plants > Roots > Nodule | place: USA: California... | reverse complement strand
TAGCGCGCGCTGCCGCACGTTACTGGCTAGAGCGCGATGTTGCCGGCTCGATCGTGAATATCAGTTCTGTTTCCGGCATGTGTGGAAATCGTGGCCGCAGCGCCTATGGCGCTTCGAAAGGCGGCGTCAATCTTCTGACGATGGTAATGGCAAACGAGCTGGGGCAATCAGGCATTCGTGTCAATGCAATTGCTCCCGGTCCGGTCGATACCCCCCTCACCCAGGCAGTTCATACTGAAAATGTTCGCGACCAATGGCATAGCCGCGTTCCGATGCATCGCTATGGCAGGACGGACGAGATCGCCTCTGCCGTGGCTTTCCTCGTGTCGGATGACGCAAGCTACATCAACGGACAGGTGCTTGCCGTGGATGGGGGCTTCATTACCGCGGGGCTTGCGGTATGACGGAGACAGGCACGCAAGAGCTTCCCCGCCACATCGTCCATCCCGGACCGATAACGCCTGAACGCTTTCGCGCCGTCGGCTGCCATGCCTATCCTGTTACTCTGACGGTCCGCTCCGGCGTAAGCGCCAACGAAGCGATTGCCGATGCCTTTGCGGAGTTGGGGTTCGAAGGTGGTTACGTCAGACTGAAAAACGTACCGTTGAAACGGTTGCATTATGTCATGCCGGCAGCCGCACCGGATGACGCACATGCCGCATGGTATAGCGAAACCTTTTCCATGCCGGGTGGCACAATCATCGATGCCGGCCTGCATATCGGCCGGCGGGATAGCGCGCCGTTTCTGCATTGCCATGGTTCATGGAAGAGTGCCGACGGCGTTGTCTCAATGGGGCATCTGCTGCCTTTCGAGACCGAATTTGCTGTAGAAACACCGCTTGAAGCTCTGGCGCTGGATGGAGCGATCCTCGATGTGCAAAAGGATGAGGAAACCAACTTCCCCCTTTTTACACCCATCGCGCAGCAGCGCCGCCAGAAGGGTTCGGGTCTTCGGGCACTTTTATGCACAGTGCGGCCCAATACCGATATATGCACGGCACTCGAAGAGGTCTCTGCCCAGTTTGGCCTGCGAGAAGCCGAAGTCAATGGAATTGGCAGCCTGGTCGGTGCGGATTATGAAGACGGAACAAGCCTCAACGCCTACGCGAGCGAAATCCTCATAAACAAGGGCCGTATCGGCCAGGCCGTTCCCGGAGGCCGCAAAGCAATGCTGGATATTGCGATGGTGGATCTCACCAGACATATCAGCGGCGGGCGGCTGGTACGCGGCAAAAACCCGGTCTGCGTTACTTTCGAGCTACTTCTGACCGAAAGACAGGGGCGCGCCGCATGAGTTGCGCTGCGCAACTCACCGGCCTGCCTTACTACAACTCACGCCGCCTGCGGCTTTTCCGCAGGCAACCACTCTTCCAGCGTCACTTCAAAAGTCATGCAAACCGGGTTAGCTCCGGCGATGAAGGGACCGCCATAAACCGAACCTTCGGTATCGGCGACGACACCGGTCAGCGAGGCGCGCAGCGAGCCGTCCGGCTGGGCACGCACTTCGCCGGCGATGGAGACGATTTCCACGGCGGGACCGCGTATCTGCAAGAACGCGCCGCTGCGTGTGCCGAGACAGGCATCAACCAGACTGCCCAGCGCGCCGCGCACAAAGGCATTTCTGAAACCTTCGGCAAGGCACAGCTTTTCGACACCGAGAACGAGGTCTTCATTGGGTGCGATGCGAGCATAGGCGACACGCCCCATGGATCCGGTTTCTACAGTATTATACGTGCTCATCGGCGCGCCCCGTACGGTTCCTGGGTTGAAGAATGGGAATGTTGGTTTCAGGGTCGAATGACTGCTGCAGCACGAAACTGTCTAGTGAGGTCACCAGAGCGGAAACGCCGCTCTCGCCAACAATACAAGATTCAGTCAGCAGATGGCCGCCCTTGACCACACCCGCCGCGGTGCGCATGGCGGCATGGCAATGAACGATCGGCTCGCCCTTCATGCTGCGACCGAGCGTAGCATTGCCGAAGACAAGCCAGGCTGCACCGGCGTCGATGGGTTTCGTATAGGCAATGACCGCCTTGCCGGAAGGGTCGGGCGGGGCGACGCAATAGGACAATATGTCGAAATAGCCGCCGAGGATGGTGAGCGAGGCATTCTCAATGCCGTTTTCGAAAAGCGGCTGCACGATTCCATCATAAAGACTGCGGCCCGCAGCAATGAACAGCCGCACGTGGCGCGCAGATGGCGAGTGCAGGCTGTTGATGCGCACCGGCGAGGAAATGCCGGGATGGATCAACGTTCTCGGCCTTGGAAAATGATGTTGCTCTACGGGTGCCACGCCTGCTCCTCCCTGCTGCCTGTACCTTGCAGTACGGTACTTAAAAATCAGCGGAAGGTGCTTTTGAATGCCATCGCCAAACCGCCCGTCGGAAAACATTTCTTTCGCAGGCTGCCGCAGTGACGGCAGATCTTTTGCAACATATTGTGGGGAGACCGGGATGACGAAACCGCTGGACAGAATTGACCGCAAGATATTGCGCACCCTGCTGGAGAACGGCAGGTTGAGCAATGCGGAGCTTTCGGAAAAGGTGGGACTGTCGCCCAGTCCTTGCTGGCAGCGGGTCAAGCGACTGGAAGACGAAGGCGTCATTCGCGGCTACACCGCCATTCTCGATCAGGCCAAGCTCGGACTGACCGAAACTGTTATCATCGAGGTGATGCTGGAGCGCCACGACGACGAGGTTCTGGAACGCTTCGGGGAAGCGATGGCCGCTCTTCCGGAGGTGCTGGAAGCCTATCTGACAACAGGTGAATATGATTACCTCATCAAGGTGGCCGTGGCGGGAACCGCAGGCTACGAGCAGTTTCTGCGCCGGAAGCTCTACAAGATCGAGGGTGTACGCCACTCCCGATCCTGTTTCGCACTCAAATGTCTCAAACACACATTATCAGTCGTACCCGATCCCGAACCTCCATCAATGGAAGCGACCGGCACCGGCCGCGTACCGGCAAGATAGCGGCAGCGGATTGCTGGTAAAAAAGTAGCAGTCGCGTTTGCGCCCCCTTCGTTCCTCAGCCGTTGGCTGAACCGACTTGAAATTCTCGGTTCCAGGCAATGGCGTGCCGCAGAAGATCGCAGACGTCCAGCTATGCCAGCGCAGCCAGCGCGCGATCCAAGTCAACCGCCTCCTGCCATTCATTGGCTGGCATTTTATGGATCTTCTAACCCATAAGGGCGTCATCTGCGTTTCGGCTACCAAAAGGATAGTAAGGCGCCAACTTGGGAGTATTTGCCACTCCGTATCGTGAGCCCACTAGTCCTTACGACCAGCTTGCCGCTCGTTTTCACCTCGCCAAGAATGCTTCTTCAGACGGCGCACTTGGAGGAAGGAAAAAGCGTGAGGATGATCTTCCTGAACAGATACGGTTTCCCCGACCAGTCGGCAACAAGCCGGATGATATCGTCGCTCGCCATGTCGATGGCGCAGCGCGGAATGAATGTGACTGTCGTTACAAGTCGCGAAATACACAATCATCCTAGCAGCGTATTGCCCGCAACCGAGACAGTTCGGGGTATCCATATCCAGCGGCTGGCGAGCGGTCGTTTCGGCCGGCACAACCTCATGCGCCGGAGCATTGATTATCTTCTTTTTCAGGTGCTGGCATTCGCCTGGCTTCTGCGCAACGTTCGGGCGACGGATACGGTCGTTGTCTGCACCGATCCTCCGCTCCTCTCCGTCATGAGCAGCATCGCGATTCGCCTCAAGGGCGCCCTCATGGTGAACTGGATCATGGATCTTTTTCCGGAGACTGCGATCGAGCTTGGATTTTTCCGGAAACGCGCACGGTGGCTTGCGCCATGGCTGACGCGGGCGCGCAACTGGTCTCTGCGATCCCCCGGCATGGTCGTCTGCCCTACCGAAAAGATGGCGGAATTCCTCTTAACGCAAGGCATTGCAAAGGATCGCGTCACCGTCCTGCATCACTGGTCGGATGGCGAGGAAATCTATCCTGTCTTGCCCGAGGATAACAGCCTGCGGAAGGCGTGGGGATTGCAGGATGTCTTTGTCGTCGGCTATTCAGGAAACTTCGGGCGGGCGCATGAGTTCGGCACCATGCTCGCAGCAGCGAAACGTCTCGAGCACCGGCCGGATATCCGGTTCCTTTTGATTGGCGGCGGACACCAGCACGCGGCTGTGAAGACTGTCGTTCAGGACCTCGGCCTTCAGAACGTCATCTTCAAGCCGCTGCAGCCCGTTGAGAACCTTGCTGAGAGCCTGAGCGTTGCGGACGTGCATCTTGTCTCACTGCTGCCGGAGCTCGAACACTGTATCATTCCAAGCAAATTCTACGGCATCATGGCAGCCGGGAGGCCGACGATCTTCATCGGTGATCCGGATGGGGAGGTGGTCCGTATTCTCAGAGCCAAGAGATGCGGCAGCAACGTCGAAATTGGCGAGACCGACAAGCTCTGCGGCATCGTCGAGGAGCTTTGCGATGACCCAGATACCACGAAAGCCATGGGTGATGCGGCAAGGCGGCTGCTTTGTACCGATTATTCCCGAGAAAAGGCGGCAGATGCCTGGGTGGCGCTGATTGCCGGGCTGCAGACTGTCGAGCCTTCCAGGCCACATCTCGCTCAAGGTATTTCGCCATGAAAGACAAAGTCGTCGTCAGCCAGCTCGGCGCCCGCATGCATTATGCCGTGCCGAGGATATTCGCATCCGCTGGCCGCCTTGCGCATTTTTACACGGATATTTGCGCTACGAAGGGCTGGCCCCGGATCGTCAATTCGTTTCCGGCGACCCTTTACCCCGCACCCGTCAAACGGCTGGCCGGCCGGCTGCCCAAAGGCGTACCGACAGCGCTGACGACGGTGTTTTCCAACTTCGGCCTCCGTTCCGTGCTGCGTCACATGCGCACGAAAGACGTTGTGGAAGAAACCTCTCACGCGATCTGGGCCGGGTCGATTTTTTCCGAAATGGTCGCCCGGCGCGGCTTCCATGGCGCAGCGGGGCTCTACGCCTTCAGCGGCGACGCACTCGAACAGATGCAGGCCGCAAAGCAGCAGGGGCTGTGGACCGCAGTCGAGCAGATGATCGCGCCGCGCGATGTTGTCGAAATGCTTCTCAATCAGGAAATGAAACGGTTTCCCGCATGGGCAGGTCCTGTCCAGGAGAATCCGCATGCGCGTCTCTTCGCCGAACGGGAGAAAGCCGAGTGGCGTCTGGCGGATGTCATCGTCTGTCCGTCGGAATTTGTCCGCAAGCACGTCGTCGCATGCGGCGGGCCGGAAGACCGGTGTGTTGTCGTACCCTACGGGGTCAATGCCGCGGCTGCCATAGACCGGCCAGCACGCATGCCGGGGCCAATCAGGGTTCTGACCGTGGGCGAAATCGGTCTGCGCAAGGGTTCGCCCTATGTCGTGGAAGCCGCCCGATTGATGGAAGGTGCCGCCCGTTTCCGGATGGCGGGCCGCGTTCGCTTAGCCGATGACGTCAAGCAGCAGATTTCACAATGGGTCGAGCTGAGAGGGATCGTCCCGCGCTTGCAGATCGCCGAGGAGTTTCGGTGGGCAGACGTCTTCCTGCTGCCGTCGCTCTGCGAGGGTTCCGCGACCGCCGTCTATGAAGCGCTGGCAGCGGGCCTGCCGGTTATAACGACCGAAAACACCGGCAGTGTGGTTCGCGATGGCATCGAAGGTTTTATCGTTCCCGTCTGCGATCCCGAGGCTATCGCGACTGCGGTGCGTGCGCTTGCAGACAATCCTGAGCTGAGGCGGAGCATGGCCGTCAATGCGCTCCTGCGGGCGGCCGAACATACCGTGGAATCCTATGGCGAGCGGCTTCTTGCTGCCCTGTCCGGGCCGCATCTGGCGGGATCCGTGGGTCTTTGCCAGACGGATGAAGCGCGATACCTGGGGAACAAAACGATATGAAGATCATCCATGTCATCGCTTCGATTGATCCCAAACATGGCGGGCTGCAGGCCGTTGCCATGCGCCTTGCCGCTGCACAGGCCGGGCTCGGCCTGGATGTGAATATCGTCAGCTATGGCGACGCCGCCATTGAGGCGCAGGTCAAGGAAATCGGCCGCAGCATTCCGCATTTCGAGAATATTCACTGGCATCTCCTGCCGCCGGCCGGGAGGCTGGAGACACTGTTCTGCTTTAGGGGCCGGCGCATGCTGAAAGCCCTGCTGAAGGATGCCTCCTTCATGCATATTCACGGCGTGTGGGAGCCATTTCTGCTCTATGCGTCCAAGCTCGCCCGCGCTGCCGGCGTACCATACTGCATTTGCCCGGCCGGCATGCTGGATCACTGGAGCCTTGGGCAGCGATCGTGGAAAAAGAAGATCGCCCTGATGCTCTGCTATCGCAGGATGCTGAACGAGGCTGCGTTCCTGCATCTGCTCAACGTCGATGAGATGGCGGCCGTAGAAACGCTGAATTTTCAGGCACGGAATCTGATCATACCGAACGGTGTTTTTGCCGAGGAATTCGACCCCCTGCCGGCCCGCGGACAGTTCAAGCAGAAAATCGCCCTGGCGCACGGCAGGCGTTACATTCTGTTCCTGTCACGCCTGCACATCAAAAAGGGTATCGACATTCTTGCCTCGGCCTTTGCGGCTATCTGTGAAACCTATGTCGACGTTGATCTCGTCGTCGCAGGTCCCCCCGGTGGCGCAGAGGGCCACTTCATGCATCTGGTCAAGAAACTGAACATCCGGCACCGCGTTTTCATGGTCGGGGCCATTTACGGCAAGGCGAAGCTCGAAGCCATGGTCGATGCCGACTGCTTCTGCCTGCCAAGCCGACAGGAGGGGTTCAGCATGGCGATAACAGAAGCGCTCGCCTGCGGCACGCCTGTGGTGATCACCGACCAGTGTCACTTTCCCGAAGTCGGCTCTGCCGATGCCGGGCTTATCGTCTCGGTTGACGCGGCCGAGGTTGCGAAGGCGTTGGCAAGCGTGCTCGGCAACCCGGCCAGGGCGAGAACGATGGGCGAAAACGGCCGTCGGCTCGTACTGGAGAAATTCACCTGGCCGGCCATTGCCCATGCCACGCTCGAAGGTTACCGGCTGAGCGCGTTGGAGGCCGCCGCGTCCTGACGGCGAGAGCCAACCGCCCTTGCCGGATTGCCGACATAAATCGTCCATGGCTCCAGTGACTTCGCGGTGACGGCGCGCGCGCCGAGCACGGCCCCCCTGCCGATTACGACACCGGGCCCGACGAAGGCTTCCGCAGCCACCCAGGCATCCTCCTCGATCACCACCGGCCGCGTCACGAGGGGAAACGCGCTGTCCTGAACGTCATGCGACCCGGTGCACAGATGGGCGCGTTGCGAGACCGAGGCAAATTGGCCGATGGTGATCATGTCGACGTTGTAGCAGATCACGCCAGGTCCAAGAGATGAATGACGCTCCATGACGAGGTGCCCGGGCCACCACACGACCGCGCTGGAATACACCATTGCCGTGGCATGCAGGCGTGCGCCAAAACTGCGCAGGAGAAAATTGCGCCAGCGGCGCATCGGCGGCGGCGTCCAGCTGGCGAGAAGCCGCCAGACGATCATCCAGACCAGCCGTTTCAACCGCAAATTCAGTGCAAAGGTCGGACCTCCGAAACGCGGCAGGGGCGTCGTTGTATGCTGGAAACCGGGATCGTCGTATCGTGAGCGCATCGTCTACCCTCCGGCCTGAGACGTCAAAGATGGTATCGCGTATCGCCGCTGCTGCACGCGCGCGGGTATGACGGCAAATGCCAGCGCCGGCGCTGCAAACATCAGCATATGCACCCAGACCATGAGAACCCAGTCGGTCTGATGCGAGATCGCATGCATGGACGGTACGATCGACAACAGATAGGTGAATTGCGCAGCGAACTCGCCCGTGTTCGCGGTCACCCAGATCCGGCGCACCAGATAGGCGAGCAGGAAAAATTTGAATGCTCCCAGATACCAGAAGGACCCGAACGCATCCGCCATTCCGGTTTCGGTCGTGCCAAGGACGGGATTGTAGTCGCGCGATTGAACCGGTACCGGCAGCATGAAGGATTGCTTGACCTCCACGCCCACGAGCTGCGCGGGCACGAAGTTGAAGACCAGCCTGTTCCAGTGGAACTTGCCATAGTCGAATTGCAGGGTGTTTGCGGTGTTGTCGATCCGCATGATCGCATTGCGCATCTCGTCACCGCCGTCCCGGAAGACTTTTTCAAGATTGCCGACGAAATCGATCCTCTTGATGTCATCCCAGACGGGCGCATCGTTGGCCTTGGTAATGGCGCGGTAGTCACCCATGCTGTTCATCGACAATGTGCCAAGGAAGAGCGCTATGATCACGAAGATGCGCGGGATCGCCCATCCCTTGTAAAACCACCATGCCAGCGCGAACATCATGATGAGTTCCACCGCTTCGGCGCGCTTTCCGGTTATCACGATGCGATCCAGGTAAAAGACGAGATCGAACGCGAGGACTGCGAGCGCCAGCCAGGAAAATCGCCGTGCAAGACAGAGCACCGCAATGGCCAGACCGTAGCTCAACAGCCGCGAAAAGAAGATGTACATGACCGGAACACCGGTCATCTGCACCGCAATGGTCAACTCTCCCGGCAGACGGCTAAGCTTGAAATAGAAGTAGGCGCCGGCGAGCGAGAGAACGGCTGCGACGATCAGCAGACGGGTTTCATCGAAATCGATACGGAAGAATGCAAAGGGTTTCGCCGTTTTCCTCCATCCCCACCAGCACATGAAAAGGCAAAGCATCATGAACAGCGCGGTTCTGGTGAACGCGCCTTCCGGCAGGAATCGTTCCGACGCCAGTCCGGGAACCTGCGGCAAGATGAAACTGAACGTGATGACGCCCGTCAGAAACGGGAACTCGTAGATTCGCTCCCGGCGGATCATTCCCCAACAGATGAGCAGGATAACACCAACGAAAAGGCAAAAAACCAGCAGCGTATTCATGACGAGAGCCCCACCTGAACCGGAGGCAAATCCCGCACGAAACTGCTTCTGACGTCGTAGAAGAGCGCTTTGGCATACTCCTTGAACACCTGCACCCCGTCACCGTTGACGGCGAGCCGCCATAGCGACACGGTTCTTTGCGCAGGAAGGGAAATCCACTGGATCTGAGGCATGACAAACCGGAAGCGCTTTACCGCACGCCGTGAATGAAACCAGCTCGTGACCAGAATGGCGCGTTTTGCTCCCATTCCAGTCAGTATAGGCTGCGCGAATGTCGCATTTTCCCACGTGCTGAGGGAAAGACATTCCGTCGAGACCGCAGCGAAATCCACGCCTGAGCGCACCAGCATATCGCGGATGAAGTCGCAATCGCCGTAGCCGGTCACCAGAACAAGCGGTGCCTTTCCCTCGTGCCACAGTTTCGCGGCCTGGACGGCTCGAGGCGGACCGTCACCGCCCAGAACCACGATGACGTCGGCTTGCGCAGGCGGATCCTCCACGACAAGGAGCGATCCTGCTGAAACGAGCGCCAGTCCGTAGAGACCGATTGCACCCAAGATGATGACACCGAGGACAATCGAATTCCGTTTCCACAGCCAGCTGGTTTTCACGCCTCGAGAAACCAGCGAACGCCAGGGCCGTCCATTCGTAAAGTGCTTTGGGGGAATGCGCGGTCCGGGCCACGGCGGCTTCATGATGCAATCACTCTTCATTCGGCGATTGTATTGCTCTTGGCTCCGACACTGATTTGGCAACCACAGGCAGACGCACGACCTCGCGATAGAGATCGAAATTGCCCCTGTGAAGCAGCGTTTTCGAGAGATAACCTGTCGCGGCAAGGACGAAGGCAGTGTGAAGGGCAATAGGCACGAGAAGACCGGCGGCCATCACTTCCGCCGGCACACCAGCTTTCATCCCGGCAAAACCAATGCCTCCGCACAGGAAGGAAATGACGATCAGCGTGTTGGTTGCCGCAGCCGGCGTGAAACCGTAATCCAGCAGCAGATGATGAAAGTGCCAGCGATCGGCCGACATTGGACTGCGACCGTGCATGATGCGCCGGATAATCAGGCTGAGCGTATCGGTGATTGGCAGGATGACGATCCACAGCAGTGCCGGAAAGGATACCGAAACGCTTGTGGTCGCCAGCAGGACGATCACGTAGGCAATTGTCGCGCCGAGCGCGGTACTGCCGGCATCGCCAAGGAATATGCTCGCCCGTGCGCGCCATGGACCGCGCATGTTGAACACCAGAAAGGCGCAGAGGCATACCGAGAGCGCCTCAAGCGGTGGGATGATGTCGCCGACGTTCGCGAAGACCGCCACGATCATCAACCAGATCAACGCAACGCCAGCCGTGCCGCCGGCAAGCCCGTCCACGCCATCGAGCATGTTCCAGGAATTCACCAGCCCCGTCACGAAGAGAACGCCGATGAAGAAAAACAGCGGCAGGAACAACTCCGAATGCGACGTGAACAGCACGCCGACCGAGAGAGAGCCGATATCTGCGCCGCCTACGAGCGCAATCGCCATTGCCAGTTGCATGACGAGACGCCCTGCTGCGGGCAGCGGCCGGCGGTCGTCAACGACGCCCATCAGCAGGATGACCGCCAGCCCAAGCCAGAAGTTGATGCCGAGCGCCCCGCTCCACCCGCCAACGAAGGCGGAAACAGCGAAAGCGGCAAAGATTGCAATGCCGCCGCAAAGCGGAACGGCTCCGGTGTGGCGTTTGCGGATTGAATCGGGACGATCCACAAGCTGAAACGCAATGGTCAGGCGCTTGAGAACGACAATGAAGGATACGCACAGGACGAAAGTAGCGATGGTGTTGAAGAGTATCCCCGACATGTCTGATCCCCACGCTGAACCTTGGCGGCGCATTTGCAACGATACTCGCCTGCTGACGATCCTAAAAAACACCGGCCTTCAGGGGTATGCGGGCAAAAGGCGTGTGGAATCCACCAAAGGGAGAGGGTGTCGATATTAACGTCTACCCTGCCTACACCCGAACCGGATCGACCATCGAAAGAGCTAGGCTCAGGCCCTTGACGGCGGGTGACCACGAATGAACGACTCGGCAATGAGCCGCAGCTCGGGAACGATCATTTCTGTGCGGAGAGAACCGCGATCCAGTCGTGAAAGCCGAAAGCATTCGCCGATGCTGGCACCGTCACGTCGCGAAGGCCGCTACGGCCCAGACGCTCGGTGGGTTCGATGTAAAGTCCATTCGAGGGATCATACCAGCGAAGGGTCTTCTCGCCGGCCCCCAGACTGTCGAGATCGATGGCAACGGAAGGGGTGTCGAGATAGATCAAGGCGAATGCCCCATCCCTGTCGCGCGCCGCGAATGCGCCAGCATCGCTTTTCAGCATGCTCCCCTGATCGGGCACCAGCTTCCACCACGCCAATTGCCTGAAAAGCGCGGCCAGATGGGTAATGCTTTGAGCGCCGCGGCTGTTCAGCGAATTTTGCCAGCTGTCCTTCGCGTCATAAAGCCCGGCGGCGGAAAAATGCCAGACCGGATTGTTGCCGAAGAGCTGACCGCTCGCTCCCGAAAGCAGTGCACCATAGGCATTGAGGCGAACCTGCCGCTCCTTGACATCGTTCTCGCCTTCATAGGCGCTCTCGATGAGGAAAAAAGGCCGTCTCGGCCCAGATCGGTAACGATCCATCACCGCCGCCGCGACATTGCTGTAAGTATAAACTGAATCGATATCGAGCCAGGAAGCGTCCCGCCAAAAATCGCTGGTCACGGTATTGGGATTGCCATGCACGGTCTGCAATGCCGAAGGATCGGTTTCCGCTATCCCCATTGCAACGGCCATGACCAGCGTACGATCGGGCGGATCATAATCCCCGCCCTGCACCCAGATGATGTTCGGATACTTCGTAAAACGTTGTCCGACATAACGTCCGTAAGCCCGCAGCTTTTCCGGCCCGGCCGCAACCATTTCCTGATACCATCCTTCGGGACCCCCACGCGCGCCGCTATAGGCCGGACAGAAAAGTACCAGCAGGTTGCGATTGGCGGCAGCCTTTATGAATGCTTCTGCCCTGTCGAAATAGGCCTCGTTCGGTTGCTCGAAGGCAGCCCCGACAAAAGGTCTCTCGTCGTAGAAATTCGCCGGCGCCTTGCGGGAGAACCGGTGCTCAATCAACGATACAAGCACGGTGTTGAAGCCCTGCTGCTTTCGGGTTTGCAGATAAAATTCGGCATCGGTGATGGAGGCATCGCCAATGAGCGACCACGCACTGTCGCCGACAATCAGGAATGGCAGGCCCTTGCCGTCTTCAAGATAACGACCGTCCTGCGCAACCCGCAGCGGAAAAGCGGTATCCTGGGCCGCACAGGTCGAAAACATGCCCAACCAAACAAGGAAGATACCGGACAGATAGCCAAGTCGCCGCTGATCGCCGATCATCGCGTCAAAGCCGTTCACGAACGACGCGAAGCCAGTTTTTCAAGGGCAATGGCAGATAGGTTCTAAGACCCGGCCTCAAACCGGCGGGAATGGACCAGTCCTCCATCCTGAGCACTGTAGACAGGCCGGGACGGTCGTTCAGTGTCATGCCGATGACTTCGTTATAGCGTGCGGCCATCCGTTCGATGCTGAAGCGGTTCAGGACCATTTCCTTTCCCGCGATCGACGTCCTCTCGAGAAGGTCGCGATCGGCATGCAAGCGTCCGATCGCATTGGCCGCCGCCGTATAATTGCCGATCGGGAAAAGGAAGCCGTTTCGGCCCGGCTCGACAATCGTGTCCGTCACGCCCCGGATATGCGACACGACCGGGACACAGCCGCCGGCCATCGCCTCGATCATCGTCATGCCAAGCCCCTCGAAGCGGGACGGCATGATGAGAACATCGTGACTGGCCATGATGACCGGTATGTCGGAAAGCTGAACGGATCCTGCATAACTGACGCGATCGTCATGGCTGGCCAGCCTTCGCCTGAGTTTGCCCATGTCCGGCCCATCTCCGACGATCGTCAGGCGCACCGCCTCTGGCGAGGCATCCAGTATTTCCCGCAGCCACATCACGCCCTTCGATGCATCTTCAATGCGGCCGACAAAGAGAACCTTGAGTTCCGGCCCCCGGTTGACGCGCCGAACCGCCTGGCTGCGGAACGCATCGCTGTCCACCGCATTGGGGATTGCGTAGGTGCGATCCTTCGGAAAGCCGTTGCGCGCGACCAGATCGGCGCGGCACCGCTCCGATACGCCTATCGTGACATGGGCATAATCCCGGACCGAGCGCGCGGCCGCGTATGTTCCCGGCGAAATATTATGAACGACGAGAATACGCAGGATGCCTTCGGGCAGATAGCGCGCGATATTTGTCTGCAACTGATCGCCAAGAACGTTGACGATCACACCGTCGAACCCTCCCTTTTCGATGGCAGCCGCCATTCGCGCGGCGCAATCGCGTTCGCTGAGATTGACGGGCATGCGCAGGAGTTGACCGAAAGCCGTCTCACTCTGCAGATCGAGGGGTAACCCGTATGTTTCCTTGCAAACGCCAAGCCATCGCACGTCTATGTCATAGGCAGCGAGGCCTTTGCGAAGATGTTTGAAGACGGAATAGGTGCCGCCGATATGGGGAAGGACAAAATAGGCAAGCTTCATGGGACACTCTCGCTCTTGCATCCACACCCATGCCGCAATGGATCGACGGCGGCTGGTTCGAGTGGCGGCTAAGGCGACATACTAAAAAGCCACGGGATGACAGTCAGTTGCATCTTAGGCTTAGCCGTATCTTCCTTTGAGAGGTTTGCGTCGGCCAGACTATTCGTTTGACGTAAGACGCAACCCGAAGGTCGGTGTGGGGTCGTGCCGATCCAGCGGATATCAATGCCATATCGAGCGTGTCGGCGCCGTGCTGCGATTGGAAAATAAATGAGGATCACTCTCCTTGGACAATTTGGCTCGGGCAATTCCGGCAATGACGGATCGCTGGAAGCCATGCTCCTTTATCTGCGCAGGATGCGGCCCGATGCCGATCTCTTGTGTATCTGCGCAAGCCCGACAGTCATAAGTGCGAAGTTCAACATTCGTTCGATGGGCGTTGGCGGCCCTCCCCTGACGAATCCGTGGGTGAGGCAACTGGACAGGCTGCTCGGCAAGGTGCCTTCACGGCTGATGTTATTGGTCAGTTGCCTCTTTGGTTTCGACAAGGCTGACCTGATGATTATACCGGGGACCGGCATCCTCGACGATTTTCAGGAAAAGTGGTTCGGCTGGCCTTTTGTCGTATTTTGCTGGTGTCTCGTTGCACGCCTTCGTAACACGCGGATCGCTTTCGTCAGCATCGGCGCCGGTCCGATGAAAAGCCGTGTCAGCCGCTGGTTCCTGCGCTCGGCCGCACAGATGGCCTCCTATCGGTCCTACCGGGACGATTTCTCCCTCAACTACATGAAAATGATCGGCGTTGACGTGTCGCGAGACCACCGTTACCCCGATATCGCTTTTGATCTTCCTGCGCCTGTTCCCCACCGCGAGAGGTCCGCCGACGGCGCAATGAGAATAGGTGTCGGCGTCATGGATTATCGCGGATGGCGTCACAACGATCCCGAGGCCAACAGGATTTACCAGACCTACATCCACAAGCTCTCGCAGCTTGTTAGCTGGTTGATCGGTGAAGGTCATCGTATCACGCTTTTGATGGGGGACGTTACGGATCGGGTCGCCTGCGCGGATCTGATGTTTCTGCTTAACGATATGCTCTCCGAGGATGAGATGTCACAGATCGAGATCAGCTCGGCCGCAACGCTGCGCGATATCATGCTGCAGATGGCAGCAATCGATCTGGCCGTGGTGTCGAGATACCACGGAGTGGTCTGCTCGCTGAAACTTGGAAATCCGACGATATCAATAGGTTACGCCCGAAAGTTCGACGATCTTATGAATGATTTCGACCAGGAGAAATTTGTCCGGCACATCGACACGTTCGAAGTCGAGGACGTTATCGAACTGGTGAAGGAAATACTTGCTGGAGCCGATGCGGTGAGGCAGCGGATTGCCCACGCCAACGAACGATTCAAGCGCCAGCTCGCCGAGCAGGAGGCCCTACTCGGCCGGGAATTTCTTTCAACGGATATCGTCGCAACGCCGCAGGGGGTTACGCCTTAGGCACACGCAGTCCCGCAACCTAATGCTTTCGGCGTAATACCGAGGCGCTTTAACATTCGATTGGAGTAGACCGCCCACTGTCGCATGCCCTTCGAGAAACATTCTCCAAACCGCCTGCACCTACGGATTCGGTTGGCATCCCAATGGTCAGATTTTCAAGGTTCAAGTCCGCACTCTAGATTTTACGCTACCGTCGACTATCGTCGACGCTGTCGGAGCTCTTCGATGCACAAAGTCCGCCGTGCCTTTTTCATGGCCATGCTGGAACAGCACCTCGGAATTGCGATCAATTTCGCTCTGATCGCGATCATGTCGAGACTACTCTCGCCTGCGGAAGTGGGCTTCGCCGTTATCGGCTACGGGGTGACAGCGGTCATCTTCGCCTTTCGCGAATTCGTTTCGTCCGACTTCCTCATTCAGCTCGATGTCGTTGAACGCGATGATATTAACACATCGCTTACACTGCTGCTTCTGGTCAGCGGTATTCTCGGGGTCGTTCTTTATCTGTGCGGACCGTATCTGGCGCTTTTCTACCACCAGCCCGGTCTCCAGCACTATCTTGTCCTCGCAATAGCCGCCGTCATGGCGGAAAGCCTGGGCATGCCGGCGTTTTCCATGCTGCGTCGCCGGCTGGCCTTCGGCACCATCGCACGCGTCCGAACCATCGGTCTCGTCGTCATGGCTGTCGTGACGATCTTCGCTGCCAGAAATGGATGGGGCTTCGTCAGTTTTGCTCTTGGCCTGCTCGTCGGCAACAGCGTTGCCAGCGCTCTTGCCGCCTATGCCGATCCGGGCCAGCGGTCAGCACGCCTCTCGCTCAAGTCGTGGCGCCGTATGGCCGAATTCGGCCGTTACAGGGGCGCTGCCACCATCGTCGACAAATTATACGAGTCCCTGCCGCAACTGGTGCTCGGCTTTGCCATGACACCGACCGCGGTTGCGATCTACAATCGCGCCAATACTGTCTGCTCCATTCCCGATCGCATTTTCCTCTCGGCAATCTTTTCCTTCGCCTTTCCGGCGCTCGCCGCAGAAGTTCGCGAAGGTGGCGACGTGCGTAGGTCCTATCTGCGCGCCCTCAGTTACATCACCGTGCTCTATTGGCCGTCGCTGATCATGGTCGCCATCCTCGCCGATCCCATCGTGCGCCTTGCACTGGGAGACCAGTGGCTTGCCGCCGTACCAATCACCCGGATCCTCGCGCTTGCCTCGATTTTCTGGTTTCCAATGGTGCTGACAACGCCGCTGCTGATCGCCCTCAACGCCAACCGCGAAGCGTTCCTCGGCAATTTCGTCTGCCGCAGCGTTTCGGCAATTGTGCTCTGCTCCGCGAGCTTCTTCGGCCTGACCGCAGTCGCGCTGAGCCAATTCGTGACATTGCCCTTCCAGATGCTCGTCGCCTTCTATCTGGTCAGGCGCCATGCGCACTTCAAATTACCCGACCTGTTCGCAGCCATCGGGCCAAGCGCCAGCGTGACCCTTGCCGCGATTGCGGGGCCGCTCGCCATATCCGCCTGGATGGGCTTCCGCTTCGATTACTCCCTCGCCCAGGCTGGCGGCGCCGTCCTTCTTTCGGTGACGGGCTGGGCCGCCTGCCTGTTTCTTCTGCGCCACCCGCTCCTCAGCGAAATACGTTCGACCCTCGATGCTTTCACCGGTCGTCTGCGTAAAGTCGGCAAACCTGCTGCACCGGCTTCCATTCCCGACACCGTCGTTTCAGCGGCGGTCGAGCCATGAGCAGTATCGACATCGTCATTCCCAACTACAATTACGGTCGCTTTCTCAAGGGATGCGTAGAAAGCGTCCTTGGCCAGAACATCGCCGACATGCGCATCCTCATCATCGACAATGCCTCTACAGACGATAGTGTTGCGATCTCCCGGTCTCTCGCGGCAGCAAATCCGCGTATCGAAACGAGCCTGCGCGCAAGGAACCTCGGCGGTCACGCATCTTTCAACGCAGGCATCGATTGGGCTCGGGCTGACTATTTCGCTATTATCTGCGCCGACGATGTCCTGTCGCCGGGTGCCCTGGCACGCGCAATGGAGGCGCTCGACAATAATCCCGGCGCGCACATGGCCTTCGGCCGTACCGCCTTCTTCCGCAACGACGCCGAAATTGCATCAGGCCTCCACAGCGATGCCGATGGTATGCGGCTTCATCGCGGGATGGACTTCATCGCCAACATCTGTGCGACGGGACGCAGCCCGGTGCAAGGCCCACTCGCGGTTACCAGAACGCACATTCAGCAACATGCCGGACATTACCGGCCAGCACTGCGCCACACCGACGATGTCGAGATGTGGATGCGGCTCGCGGTGCTGGGCGACATCGTCGAACTTGACGCCGTGCAGAATTTCACCCGCATCCACGGCGCCAACCAGTCGGCCATCCTTGATAACGTGCTTGCCTGGAATACCGAAATCGAAGCCGCGCTCGAAAGCTTCTTCGGCAACGAAGGGGCTTTGCTTGCCGATGCCAAGACCCTGCTCCGGCGCGGCCGCGCAAGCCTGAGCGACCGCGCTTATTGGTGCGCTCTTTCCAATCTGGTCCGGCGCAGGCCCGGCGCGGGCGCCCTTCTCGCACAGGCTTTCCGGCTGAGACCCGCTTCAGCGCTTCTACCACCGATAAGTTATCTTGTGCGCCGACCTGACGCGCTGCACCGCATTCGTGCAGCTATCGCCCGCCGATAGCGGTCGATCAATCAAGTTTCGATGACAAAGGCTTATTCTTCGGCATTCAGGACCAGCCGCAACAACGCCGGCAACGAAGCGGATTTCGTTCGGCGCATGATAGAGGCGCGGTGATTCTCGACGGTGCGCTGACTAAGCTTCAGATCGGCCGCAATGATCTTGTTGGCCTGCCCCTGGACGATCCGGTCAAGGATCTGCCGTTGCTTGCGCGTCAGCGTCGCCAGGGTGGCGCGCGCCGCTTCACGCCGTTCCTCGCGCTCGTTCGCATCACGCGAACGATCAAGGGCCGACCGAACGCTCCGATACAGTTCCTGGTAAGAAATCGGCTTCTCGATGAAATCGGCCGCTCCGTATCGCATCGCATCGATTGCCATACGCACATCGCTGTGACCCGTGATCACAATGACCGGAAACCGGTGCTGTCTTTCTTTCAGCAGGCGCAGCAACTCCATGCCGACCATGCCCGGCAGATACGCATCGACAAGCAGACAGCCTGATCTGTCCGGCTTGTAATCTGCAATATACTCTTCGGCCGAAACATAGGTTGCGACCGTCCAGCCCTCGCCTTCGAAAAGAGCCCGCAAGTGGTCCCGGATGTCTTTCTCGTCGTCAATGACTTCGATGAGCCGGCCCGTCATCGACTCCATATCTTCAAGTTCGCTTACGTGCTCCGCCCTCTCGCCGGTTTGGCGAACGACCAGGGTCTCGACCACCTGCACGACGTCCTTGAGTTTCACCGGCTTGTGCAGATAGGGTATTTCGTGCTGCGCAAAAGTCGTCAGGGCCTTGCTGGAAATATCGCCTGTGAGAATGAGCGCCGGAACATTTCGGCGGAGCGCCTGCCGGATATCTTCAATCGCAGCAATGCCATTCCCACCGGTAGGGAAATTGTAGTCTGCGAGAATGACGTCGGGCTTGAATTGCAGTCCGCGAACGATCGCGAGCGCTTCGGCACCCGTTGAGGTCGCAGCGACCACATACCCGGACTGCTCAAGGCCCATCTTGAGAAGATCGCGCATGCCGTTTTCGTCCTCGATGATCAAAACCGAGGCAGACGACAGGGCGGTCGTATGATGCGGACGGCCATCCACCGGCGCACGAAGTGGCACAAGCGGCTCACCTGCCGGTGCCTGATCGATCTCGATCATGAATACGGAACCTTTATGCAATCGCGATCGCACCGCTACCCTCAATTCGAGGAGCTCGCTGAGCCGCTTGACGATTGACAATCCCAGCCCCAAACCACGGTCTTCTGTTCCAGCAGACGCATCGAGCTGCAGGTATTCCTGGAAAACATCCTCGATTTGGCTCTCGGGAATACCGATGCCAGTGTCCCACACTTCGAACCGAACCTTAGTACCACGCCGGCGACAGCCGACCAGAATTTTGCCGCTGGTCGTATATTTCAGCGCATTGGACAGAAGGTTACGAACGATCTGCTCGAACAGACGCGGATCAGTGCGAACGGCGAGGCTGGACGGCACGACATGGAGTTGCAGCCCGGCGGCGCGAGCGGGATAATAAAACTCCTTGAAGAGCAGTCCCAGTAGGTTGCCTATTGCAAAGTTCACGACCTGCGGTTCCACCATGCCAGCTTCTATCTGGTTGATGTCGAGAAGGGAGTCGAGCATGCCCGACATCGAGGACAGCGTTTCCTCCATCCTCTGAACGAAAGTGCGCGCCCGCCCTTCGCCCACGCTCCTCTCCAAAAGCCCCTGCAACAGTTTCAGGGTTTGCAGCGGCTGACGCAGATCGTGGCTTGCCGCAGACAGGAATCGCGACTTGGCCTCGGTCGCCCGCTCGGCGGATTTCTTTGCAGCTTCCCTGCTCTCGGCAGCCTGTTTCTGGGCGCTCACATCGATGAAGGTGATGACGACCCCGTCGACGGTCTTGCTCTCGCCGCGATAGGGTTTGACGCGGCGGACATACCATCGACCGTCAGATCCTCCTATTTCCCTGTCGATTGTATTGCCGTCGTGGAGGGTCGCCATGGCATCGGTTTGAAGCGTACCGTCGCCGTCGAAGCCGCTGAGGTCTGAAAGGGGACGGCCCACATCGGACGATATGATGTGGAATACTGACCGAGTGGCTGGTGTGAAGAACCGTATACGAAGACTGGAATCCAGAAAAAGCGTCGGGACATCGGTACTATACAGGACGTTTTGCAGATCGTTGGCAACCGCGCGCTGGCGCTCCAGTGCTTCGTGCAATTGATTGTTGAGGGCTGTCAGTTCTTCGTTGAGGGATTGCAGTTCCTCTTTCGAAGTGACGAGTTCCCCATTCATCGAGTGATCCTTAGCATTCAGTCCACTCGATGAAGATCCGACACCGACACTCGGGAATGCCTTAGCATGCGCTGCTTCCCGTGATCCGGGCAGCGGACCGGTGTCCGCCTCGAAAGCGGAGGGAACCTTGTGACTGTCATCGCCGCCTTCCGCCATGTTACTCTCGTAAAAATTGGCACACGTTCCAAACAGAAATCGACCCTTGCAAAGCGCAGGGTATGAAGGGTCAACGAAGTCTTGAAAACGGCCTTCACGGCCTTGAGATCATTCGTCAGGGATATATATTCCACCGTGCTCCGTCATAAGAGGAATATACGGGTACAGTGTGTCAAATCGTCTTGAGACGCAGCTTCAGAATGCGTTGAACACGCATAGGTTGCCGACATCACAAACAAATGGACCGAAGGCGGATAATAAATCAATCCGGCCGCGATTATAATTCATCCATTATAATTAGTGGCAGCCTACAAAAAACGACGACGGCCTGACAGACATTATATTTCAAGCAGTTCGCACGTGTCTGCTTGTCTGTTCACATCATGCCCGATTGAACACTGCCTCGGAATCACAATCGAAAGTGAGTAATTTCCGAACCTTTTCCAGTTGTGATACTCCATTGTACGATGCCCTGATAGAAATTCGGGTAGTGCCACGTCTGTTGCTTTCTGGCCGACATTGAATCTCGAAAAATCCAGACCGCAATTCAGATTGTGTCTTTCCGAAGTTCCCGATTGACAACGACGTGACGGGTTGCCCCTCCAACGTCCGTTGTGGCGACTCGTAAAAAGAAACTCTTCGGTTGCGTCTCTGCCAAGCCAGGCAGATCCGCAAGCACGCTTTAGCGCGGATAGGACATACCATGCTGACGTCAGTTCCCAATAACGGATACAGCCCATTATCACCGAACTTTCATGTGATTGCGCATTCGAAACCTATGGAAACTTCGGTCAAAAAGCTGGCGATCATCGACGACCGGGCGCTTGACCGTGAGTGTCTGGCTCAGAGCCTGATCGCATATGGCCTTGATATGGAAGTCGAACTGTTTTCATCACTCGACGACTGGAGACATGCCCCGAACGGCCATCATAGCGGCATTCTGGTCAACGTCGGACGCAGCGATTTTTGCGATGATGTATCCCTTCATGAGCTGCGGGAATTTATTGCCGATTACCCTTATCTGCCGGTCGTCATTCTTGCGGAAAACCGCGATCTGCGCCAGGTCATGAGGGCGTTTGACGCAGGCGTGCGGGGATACATCTCCTCGTCGATAGGACTGGCGGTATGCGTGGGCGCCATCTCACTTGCATTGGCGGGTGGCGCTTTCGTGTCAGCTGAAAATCTGAGCGATCTCAGGCAGTTGCTCGTGGTTGCAGAAGACAAGCAACGTCAGCGCACCGCAATGTTCACCCAACGTGAGGTCGATGTCATCAACGCGCTCACGCAAGGCAAGCCAAACAAGATCATCGCCTATGAACTCAATCTTCGTGAAAGCACCGTAAAGGTGCATATCCGCAATATCATGAAGAAAGTCGACGCCAAAAACAGAACGGAAGTGATCTTTAAAATATCCGATCTGTTCAAAAACTAACATCAGGTGTCGTGAAGCGAACCTGTTTAAAATCCATGATCGCCTGCGGGTGTCGGGCCCGCACGATGCAAACGCATTGGAGCGATTATGACAAGAAGGCTGTATATCTCCTCTAAGCCTTTCGGCTAGCATTCCAAGCATAAAGACGGGGTAACGGGCACGGAGCCGGATACGGTAATCTCCGGTCATTGGACATATGGACCCGGGATTTCGCCATGCAAACTTTCGTCGAAAATTTCGAAAACTCGGATCGACTGCGCCAGCGCGCCCGCAACATCATACCGGGCGGCGCCCATACCTATGCAAAGGGTGACGACCAGTACCCTGTCCTGTCTCCCGGATTCATTGAAAGGGGATATGGCTGCCATGTCTGGGATGTCGATGGAAATGAATATATCGAATACGGCATGGGTAATCGGGCTGTCGGCCTTGGCCATGCCTATGCCGACGTCGTAGAGGCGGCGCGTGCGGAACTATACCGTGGCTGCAACTTCACGCGCCCTTCAAAGATCGAGGTGGATTGCGCATCGACCTTTCTCGATACGGTCCAGACCGTCGAAATGGTCAAATTCTGCAAGAACGGTTCTGATGCGACATCCGCCGCGATACGACTTGCACGCGCCGTTACCGGCCGCGACCTGATCGCGCGCTGCAGCGACCACCCGTTTTTCTCGACCGACGACTGGTTCATCGGGACAACGGAAATGAATGCGGGCATTCCCGAGGCGATCCAGAATCTGGTCCTTGGCTTCAGCTACAATGATCTGGCAAGTGCGCGCAGTCTGTTTGACCGCTTTAAGGGTCGCATAGCCGCCTTCATCCTGGAGCCGTCGCGCGGCGATCCGCCTCGGGACCAGTTTCTTCACAAACTCCAGGAGCTTTGCCACGAAAACGGTGCGCTTTTCATTCTCGACGAAATGATCACCGGCTTCCGCTGGGATGCGGGGGGCGCGCAGAAGACATACGACATCGTTCCCGATCTATCCTGTTTCGGCAAGGCGCTGGGGAATGGCTTTTCTATTTCCGCACTTGCCGGCAAGCGCGAGTTCATGGAACGGGGCGGGATCGATCAAACCGAGGCCCCACGCGTCTTCCTGCTTTCGACGACGCATGGTGCAGAAACGCATGCGATGGCGGCGGCCATCGCAACCATGAAAGTTTACACGCATGAACCCGTGGTCCCGCATCTGGTCCGACAGGGAAATTCGCTGCGCGCCGCCATCAGCCAGATCGCAATTGCGCACGGGCTCGATTCCTACTTCGGCATCCAGGGCCATTCTGCCTGCCTCAGCTACTTCACGCTCGACCAAACCGGAAAGCCGTCTCAGGCCTTTCGATCGCTGTTTCTGCAGGAAACCATCCGTCGCGGCCTTCTCGCACCGTCTCTTGTTGTAAGCTACACGCATGAGGACGAGGATATAGCCAAAACGCTTGATGCCATCGATGGAGCGCTCGTTGTCTATCGTAAAGCGCTGGAATACGGCGTCGACAAATTCCTGACGGGACGCCCATCCGATGTCGTCTTCCGGCGTTTCAACGGCAACGCGCAGCACCAGGCCGGCCATGGGCTGGTCATGGCCGACATGCCCGAATTATCGGAAAGCATCCGAAAGCCTTAACCGGCCGGGGCACCTAGACCGTTCGCATTATCGCTACAGCCGCTTTGCGCGGTGCATCGATCTCGCCTGAAAAGATACGCTCATCGCAATCGAAAATGGATTTTGAGGGGAAGTTTCATGCACGTTCTGGTCACCGGGCATCGCGGATACATCGGCTCCGTCATGGTACCCATCCTGCGCAAGGCCGGTCACGACGTACACGGCTATGACACTGAATTCTACCATCGCTGCGCTTATGTTCCAGGCGGACCCTTGCCACAGGTCCCCGGCGTCTGCAAGGACATCCGCGATATCACGCCTGCGGATATGGAGGGTTTCGACGCTGTCATTCACCTCGCAGCGCTGTCAAACGATCCGCTGAGCAATCTCAATCCGGAAATTACCTATGAGATCAATTACCGCGGCAGCGTTCGGGCAGCGCAGGCGGCAAAGCAGGCGGGCGTCAAGCGTTTCATCTTCGCCTCGTCATGCAGCAATTACGGCGCCGCTGGCGAGGGACTGGTCAACGAGACGGCAGAGCTGAAACCGGTATCGGCCTATGGCACGTCCAAGGTCTTGGCGGAGCGGGAGATTGCAAGCCTCGCGAGCCCCGGCTTCTCACCGGTCTATATGCGCCCGGCAACCGCATATGGCCTTTCGCCCATGCTACGTTTCGATATCGTCCTCAATAACCTGACCGCTTGGGCGGTGACGGAAGGACTGATCCTCCTCAAATCCGACGGATCGCCCTGGCGTCCAATCGTTCACATCGAGGATATTTCACGCGCCTTTCTGGCCGCGCTCGAAGCACCGACAGATGCCATACACAATCAGGCCTTCAACGTCGGACAGGATGCGCACAACTATCAGATCAGGGAGATCGCCGAAATCGTCGCTCTCACGGTGCCCGGATGCCGGCTGCAATATGCCAGCGATGCAAGCCCCGATACCCGCTCCTATCGCGTCGATTTCGGCAAGATCGCCCGTGCGCTTCCAGCGTTCAAACCGACATGGACGGCCGCCGCAGGTGCCGAGCAACTCTACCGGGCCTATAAGAGCGCCGGCCTGACAATGGCCGAATTCGAGGGACCGCACTATCAGCGGATCGGCCAACTCCAGAAGCTGATCGGTGACAAGGATATCGACCTCAACCTGCGCCGCCCGATGGCCGCGCCGCGCCACGGCGCCGATATTGCGGCATCTGTTTGAACGGGAGGCGCCGATGGGCAAGATGGAGCCTGGTGTCCGGCTGACAGGCGATGCATGGCGAGAGGCAGGTATCGGCCAGACTATTCACGACCTGGCCTCCCGCCTCTTTCCGATCTGTCGCAGCATCACCGGCAAGGGCGTGCGCGACACCATCGATATCCTCAAAGACTACATCGATATCGAGCAGCGCGCCGTCCCGAGCGGGACACGGGTTTTCGACTGGACGGTGCCGCAGGAATGGATCGTCCGCGACGCCTATGTAAAAAACGCGGCAGGACGCAAGGTGATAGATTTCCAGATCTCTAACCTGCATCTCATGAACTACAGCATCCCTCAACGTCGCGTGATGCCGCTTGGCGAACTGCAAGCGCATATTCATACCTTGCCGGCACAACCCGATCTCATTCCCTACAAAACAGCCTATTACACGGATGCCTGGGGCTTCTGCATGGCGCATCACGACTTCCTCAAGCTCGAGGAAGGCGACTATGAAGTCGTCATCGACACCGAAAAGACCTCAGGCAATCTGTTCTACGGCGAATATCTACATATCGGACGAAGCACCAAAGAGGTGCTGCTCTACGCGCATATCTGTCATCCGTCGCTCGCAAACGACAATTGTTCCGGCCTTGCATTGCTGACGTTTCTTGCCGCCGGCCTGAAAAGCAGGTCGACATATTACAGCTATAGATTCGTCTTTGCGCCCGGAACGATCGGCTCCCTGTCATGGCTTGCGCAGAACGAAGAAGGGGTTTCGAACATCGCGCAGGGTCTTGTGGTCTCTTGCATTGGCGACGGGGGTGGGCCGAACTACAAGCGCAGCCGCCGGGGAGATGCGCTGATCGACCGGATAGCCGCCTGCACGCGCTGCGGAGAGGATCGCAAACATCTGGAAATCGCCGACTTCATCCCCTATGGCTATGATGAGCGTCAATTCTGTTCGCCGGGCTTCAACCTGCCGGTCGGACTGCTGCAGAGAAGCGCTTTCGGAACCTTTCCCGAATATCACACCTCGGCCGACAATCTCGACTTCATCCGGCCCGAGCACCTCGCCTCATCCTTTTGGATGATCATGGACATGATCGATGCTCTCGAAGACAACTGGACACCGTTGAACCTTCGGCCCAAGGGCGAGCCGCAGCTCGGAAAATACGGGCTTTTCCCTGCGATCGGCGGCCATAAGACGAATGACGACCGCACCATGGCCTATCTCTGGATACTCAACCTTGCCGATGGCAATAACTCGCTGCTCGATATTGCCGAAACCTCCAAAATGCCGTTCGTGGATATTGCGAGCGCTGCCGACAGGCTGCTCGAGGCGGGCCTCGTCTCGAACCTCGGTGTCCAGACGCGCTAGACCTTCATTGCCAGGCCGGCCAACCGAGATCCTTTTCAGATATAACGGAGGCTGGCGCAGGCCATTCAACACCGATCGCCGGTTCGTCATGGCGGATCCCCGCCGCGCTCGCCTCGGCATAGGGCACCGAAATCAGATAGGACACAGCCACGTCGTCGCTGAGCGACTGGAAACCGTGCGCAAAACCCTCGGGAATGTAGAACTGTGCGCCATTATCGGCTGACAACACCGTACCAACCCACTGAAGATAGGTCGGCGAGCCGCGTCGCAGATCGACGGCGACATCCCATATCGACCCTTTGACGCAGGAAACCAGCTTGGTCTCCTGATGCGGCGGCCGCTGGAAATGCAACCCCCGTATGGTGTGCTTGAGCTTTGACAGCGAGAGGCTGTGCTGACTGAAATCAGACACCAGCGCGTTGCTCTCAAATTCACGCTTGCAGAATGTCCTTGCAAACGAGCCGCGACTGTCCCGGACAGGTATCGTGTTGACGACCAAAAGCCCCTCGATCTTCGTCTTCTCAAACAGCATTCGGCGCTCCTGATGCAACCCGTATCCAAGAAGGATTCTGCGCCATTTCAGCGGCGCTGGAATACATCCATAGGCAGCAGCATACCTTGAAGGCGGGCTGGCAATTAAGTCACCCTTTCGGTTACCCAGACCGACAGCTGGAAGCCCATTTTCGCGGATATTCCTGTCAACCTACGGCTTATGGATGACGTTTTCGAGCCGAATGCAGTATCGTCACCCACCCTGATCCATAGTATTTTTTCCTTCTAATAAAAGAATTTTCTGAAATTAACTCAACGACACCGCGAAAATCAGGGGGCGTCCGATGAATAATGAGGCGGTTTTTTCTGCAAGACTGAGCTCGACGCAACATGTCGGGCTTTGCCGTCTTTGCAACTCGCCATTGGTGCATACCTTCGTCGATCTGGGAATGTCTCCGCCCTGCGAAAGCTTCGTTGCAGCTGATGCAGCCAACGACGTCGAGCCATTTTATCCGCTCCATGCATTTGTCTGCGACGAGTGCTTCCTCGTCCAGCTTCAGGAATATGTCGCCCCTGAGAACATTTTCACGGAATACGCGTATTTCTCTTCATTCTCGGACAGTTGGGTCGCTCACGCAAAGCGTTATTGCGACATGGTCATCGAGCGCTTCGCGCTTGGCCAGTCCAGTTTCGTTGTCGAGCTTGCCAGCAACGACGGTTACCTGCTGCAGCATTTCCTGACCAGCAACATCCCGATGCTCGGAATTGAACCGGCGGTCAACGTCGCGAAGGTGGCGATCGGGAAAGGTATTCCGACGCTGACGGAATTTTTCAACGAGGCTCTGGCGACCGATATGGCGGCCAGGGGGCAAAGGGCCGATCTCATCATCGGCAACAATGTCCTCGCGCAGGTGCCTGATATCAACGATTTCGTTGCCGGTATGAAAACCCTGCTCAAGCCTGAAGGCGTCATCACCCTCGAGTTTCCGCACATCGAAAAGCTTATCGCGGAAAACCAGTTCGACACCATCTATCACGAGCACTTTTCCTACTTCTCATTGCTGACAATAGAAAAAATGGCCCGTCGTCATGGGCTCAAGGTTTTCGATGTCGAAGAGATCCCCACACATGGCGGTTCACTGCGAGTCTTTTTCTCACACGAAGACAGCAGGTTTCCGCGTGAAGCCCGCGTGGATAGCCTCCTCGCACGGGAGTTGAATGCCGGGCTTGACAAGATCGAGACCTATACGGCGTTCGCCGAAGCCGTGCGCCAGACCAAGCGAAACCTCCTGTCCTTCCTCATCCGCCTCAAGGAGATGCGCAAATCGATCTGCGCCTATGGCGCGCCGGGGAAAGGCAACACGCTGCTGAACTATTGCGGCATAGGTACCGATTTCATCGATTTCGCAGTCGATCGCAATCCTTACAAACATGGTCGTCTCACGCCGGGAATGCATATCCCGATCCGGCCCGTCAGCGAAATCCCGCGCATGAAGCCGGACTACGTTCTCATTCTCCCCTGGAACCTGAAGAATGAGATCGTTGCGCAAATGAAAGACATCAGAAACTGGGGCGGGAAATTCATCGTTCCAATTCCCGACATATCCATCATTGATCCGAAGGAGTTGGTACAATGAAGGTCGTCTTGTTCTGTGGCGGCAGGGGTACCCGCATCAGGGAATATTCCGAAAGCGTCCCGAAACCGCTGATCCCGCTCGGGTCTCAGCCGATCATGCGGCATGTCATGCAATATTACGCCCGTTACGGGCATGAGGACTTCATCCTCTGCCTCGGCTACAAGGCGCATGTCATAAAAGAGTTCTTCCTGAACAGCCGGCCGGAAAGCTATGCCGATTGCGTCATATCAAGCCCCGGACGTGTGGAACTGCTTGAGGAACTGCCGAGGGACTGGCGCGTATCCCTGATCGATACGGGGATATGGCGCAACATAGGCGAGCGTCTCTGGGCCGTGCGTCATCATCTCAAAGGCGAGAAGATGTTCCTTGCCAATTATAGCGATGGACTGACCGACGTCGATCTCGACGACATGATCGCCCAGTTCGAAAAGAGCGACAAGCTCGCCTGCTTCCTCGCAGTCAGACCGCCCCTCACCTACCACCTGGCGGAGATCGACGAGAGCGGAAAGGTCCGGGAATTCCGGTCGTCGGAAACATCCGATATGTGGATCAACGGCGGCTATTTCCTGATGCGGCCGGAGATTTTCGACTACATGCGCGAGGGTGAGGAACTCGTGCTGGAACCGTTTTCCAGGTTGATTTCCGAAGACAAATTGATGGCCTACAAGCATGAGGGTTTCTGGCGGTCAATGGATACGCTGCGCGACTGGCAGACGCTGGAGGCGATGGTCGAGCGTGGTGACATGCCATGGATTGGAGACGATGCGTCAATGGCACGCAAATCGTCAAACGCCAAGCTGCTGCCATGAAAAACATGTCCCTCGCCTCAGCCGGTGATCGACTGTCGATCCTTTGTCTTGGAGCTCATTCCGACGACATAGAGATCGGCGTCGGAGGCACAGTCCTCAGCCTGCTATCAAAGGGCGTGTTGCTAGATGTCTACTGGTGCGTGCTTAGTGCCGGCAACGAACGTGCCTTGGAGGCGCGCAGTTCCGCAGAAGCTTTTCTGGCAAAAGCAGCATCCTACTCGATTGAGCTTGCATCGTTTCAGGACAGCTACTTCCCCTCGCAGAGCCGTGAGATCAAGTCATGGCTGCTGACGTTGCGCGACAAAGTCAGTCCCGACATCATATTCACACATAGCCGCGAGGACGCACACCAGGATCACCGCGAAATCAACAGGCTCACATCCAACATCTTCAGAAATCACCTGATTCTGGAATACGAAATCCCGAAATGGGACGGCGATTTCGGCAGGCGAAATGCCTACGTGCCGTTGAGCGAAGACGCGATGAACATGAAGGTCGAGCTTCTCCTGCAGCACTTTGGAACACAGAGATCGAAGGACTGGTTCGACGCGGATACCTTTCGGGGCCTGGCGCGGCTGCGGGGAATGGAATGCCGTGCGCCGACACGTTTTGCGGAAGCCTTTACCGTCAGAAAGCTCACATTCGCCTGAAGCAAGCACAAGCTCGACGACGGTAGGAAATCGACGTTTTTCGGAAATTCAAAGAAACCAAAAACAATACAGGGGGCATCTTCGTCATGATCCGTAACCATCTCTCCGAGAATCCGCCGGAAGGCGCACCGCATCCGCAGGCCGCAGCCAGTGCGGCCGGCTATATCGGCATCATAGATCGTCGTATGCTCGAGCGGGAATGCCTCGCCCATAGTCTCAACTATCAATATGCGGACAGGTGCATCCTGACCTTCTCCAATCTCGGCGAATGGCAACAGGCACGCGCGGAAATCGGCATGCCTGCGGCAGTTCTGGTCAGTGCCTGGCCCGGTCCATCGGCGGAGACAAACCGCGAGCTTGCGGAGATTGTCGCTGCGGTCTCACCGGCCGCCGTCGTCGTGCTCTCCGATGATCAGGATATCAATACCATCCTCGATACGATCGCTCTTGGCGTGCGCGGCTATATATCGAGTTCCGTCAGCGTTGATGTCTGTGTCCAGGCGATCGGTCTTGCAATCGCGGGCGGGCGTTTCATCCCGGCAAGCAGCGTGATGAACATGAAAAGCCTGTTCGGCCTGACGGCACATGCGACCATACCGCCGATGAAATTCACAAGCCGTCAATCGGCGATTGCGGAAGCCTTGCGGTGCGGCAAGGCGAACAAGGATATCGCTCAGGAACTGAACCTCTGTGAAAGCACCATAAAGGTGCATATCCGCAATATCATGAAGAAACTTGGAGCAACCAACCGCACGGAAGTTGCCTGCAAGATCGGCGACATGGGTTACGAGCACTAAACACACGCCATTCACCGACCGCTACCGAACGCCCCGCTCACAGCAGGAACCGTCATGATCCAGTCGTCATCATCTCCGGGTGAGCAGGAAGGTATTTCCCGCTTCATATCCATCCTGCGGGAGCGGCGCAGAGCCGTCTTCATCTGCTTTCTCGTCAGTTTCGCTGTCGCGGCAATCGGCTACGCGCGAACCCCGATCCGATACAAGGCCGAGGCAACTCTTGCGCTTGATGTCCGCAAGCTTCAGGCGCTCCCCACCGAATCCGTGGTCTCGCCGCTGCCTCAGGAAAGTCCGGTGCTTCGAACCGAACTCGATATCATCGGCTCGAGGTCCATGGCCGAACGGGTTCTCGTCATCCTGCGGAAAGATCGACTGCTGGAAGGGCGACAAACCAACTCCGACCGGGCGAACACCGACGTGACCACGCTTGGTAACGACGCCGAGACGTCGAAAATGGTCGACAACCTCATGACCAATGTTCGTGTGATGAATGATGGCCGGTCGTATACAATTTACATCTCCTATTATGCCGGCGATCCGGCACTCGCCGCGAAAGTCGCCAATGCTTTCGGGGAAGCCTATATCGACTATCAGATCGACCTTCAGACAACTGCAACCCGGCGCGTCAGCGCGTGGCTCGGGGAGCGGCTGGTCAGTCTTCGGACGGCACTGGAGGAATCCGAACGTCAGGCATCGCAATTTCGCGAGAAATCCGGATTGATAAACACGGGTGGCCTCCCGTTGCAGTCGCAGCGTCTCTCAAGTCTGAATGTCGAGCTGACGACGCTACAGGCCAAGCTTGCGGGATCGAGGGCACGCCTGGCGACAGCGCTCGCATTGCAGAAAAGCGGCGATGGGCTGGGGATCACCGAAGTTCTGTCCTCGCCAACGATCCAGCTTTTACGGGCCGAGCAGGCAAGGGTCATCAGAGCCATTGCGCAGATCGATGAAAGCGGCGCCGTCATGAGCCCGGAGCGGCCGCAACTATCCTCCCAGCTCAGTTCGCTCAACAAGCAGATCGATTCAGAGATAGCGCAGATCATCGCTGCCTTGCGCAACGAGATCGAGGTCAACGAAAAACAGCGGCAGGAGGTTGAAGCCAGCCTCAATGATGTGCAACGCGCCATTTCCACGACGGATATGGCAATGGTTCAGTCCGGGCAACTCGACCGGGAAGCGGCGGCGAACCGCTCGATCTACGAGACATATCTCGCACGCTACAAGCAGACGATCGAGCAGGACGGTATCGCTACTGCCGAGGCACGGATCATATCGAGCGCCATGCCGTCCCGTAAGCCGACCAGTCCGGACGCGGGTCTGTGGGGCCTCGTTGCACTTCTTCTCGGTTGCAGCACCGGTTTGGCAACGGCTTTCATCCTGAATTTCACTGACCGGTCCGTTGGCTCCATCACATCTCTTCAACAGAAAACCGGACTTAACGTGATCGGGCGCATCCCGCGCATTTCCTTCGGAGAGTTCCAGAACAAGCCCGGGAAATTCAGCAGCGGCGCGGCGGATTTCTACAGCGCGTTCGCCGACCTCCAGACCCACTTACAGTTGGCCGAGAGCAAGGCGAAAGTGATCGCCTTCACTTCTTCGGCCGATGGGGAGGGCAAGACGTTCGTGATTGCCAACCTCGCAAGATCTCTTGCGATGAGCGGCGTGAAGCTGCTGCTGATCGACGCCAATCTGCGAAATCCGGCTCTCGGGGCGGAATTCGATGTGGGATCGACGTCGCATGTCGCCCAGGCAGTCAGCCATGAGGTCACTCTGGACGACATTGTCCAGCGCGATCATGCCTCCGGGGTCGACATCATCATCGCTGAGAAAAGCGATATGCCGCCAAATCTTGTTCTTGGAAGCAAGCGCTTCGCCGGCCTGATTGTGGAGGCGAGACAGCGATACGAACTGATATTGATCGAGGCCCCATCCGTTGACCATGACCTCGACCTGTTGCGGATCGCCACCCTTTCGGACGCCGTCTCCTTCGTGGTCCGGCAGGATGTCGCCGATGGCACGGGCATGAAAAACGCCGTCATCAAGCTGCGGGTCGCGGGTCGGCCGATCACGGGCATCATCCTCAACGGAATACGACGCCCGAGAAAGCGTCAACCGCCGGTCTGGCCGAGGATTTTCCGGGACTGGAACCCTCATTTCAAGCTGCGCAAGCGGGCGACCAGTCTGCGCCCACCGGCTGTGGTTCATAACGAGAGGTGAAACATGCGCTTTTTGACAAGGTCCAGGGGCTATTCCCTGATGATCGCCAGCACCACCTTTCTGTCCTTGGCGTTTTACCAGACACCGGCCGCGGCAGATGGCACCAACTACAAGGTCGCTACCGGCGACGTCCTGACGATCTCCGTCTATGGCGATCCGGGCCTGACCGGCCTCTTCCCCGTCAGCGCAGATGGAACGATCGGTTATCCGCTGCTTGGCAACGTCAACGTGGTCGACCAGACGGTGAACGAAATCGGTGAGCGTATCAGCCGTGATCTGGCAAGCCATGTGGCAAACCGCTCCGTTGCCGTCGCGGTCAAGGAATATGCTCCGATCTTCGTTGTCGGCGACGTCCAGAAGCCGGGGAAATACGAATTCCGTCCCGGAATGATCGTGCTTGAACTCTTCGCGCTCGGCGGGGGATTGCGCGAGTCGAATTCACAGAGGGACACCTCGGGCATACAGCTGATCGCTGCCCAGCAGGAATATGAAGACATGTCGATGCAGCTCCTGTCGCAGGATATCCGGCGCGTCCGGCTGGAAGCGGAACTGAACGACACCGAATTCGAATATAAGGGCGACGAAATCGGACTTGTCCGGGATCGCGCCGCGCTGGAGAAGATCGTCGCATCTGAAACAAGTCTGTTTCGCCTTCGCCTGTCGGCGCAGCAGGACGAAAAGACCAATCTCGAAGTCCAAAGACAGAACTTCATTCAGGAAATAGACACGCTTCAGAAAAGCAACGTCATGCGCAGCCAGCAGCTTGAGTTGCTCGACATGGACGTCAACGCCTCGAAGGAACTTGTGACGCGCGGTGCAGCCTCGGAATCTGCCTTGAGAGAGCGCAAGCGCGAGTTGCTATCCATGAACCAGCAGGTGCTGGAATCGACATCGTTCCTGGCGCGCGCGCAACAAAACAAGAGCGAGGTGGAGCGGCGGATTCTGGAGCTGAAGAGCAAAAGGCACAATGACGCCGCGACCGAATTGCGCGAGACCTCGCTGGACATCATGCGCCTGAAGAAAAAGCTGGACTTCAGCCTTCAATCCATGGCCGAGATCGGCTCGACGGCGCGGCGGGTTTCCAGCCTCGAGGACATGATCCAAACCAAGTTCTTCATCGTGCGGCAGGTTGCAGGCACATATCGCGAGATCGCTGCGGACGAGCATACGCAGGTCCGGGCGGGGGACGTCGTCCGCGTCCGCCTGTCGGTCTCCGACAAAGACACGGTTTCGGCAGCGGTCGTCACGGGAAGCGTCAACTAGAGTAACGAGCGTCTCCGCCCCCCCCTGTTTGAGCGGCCCCACAAGGCAGCTACCGCTTTTGGAGAGCTATAGCGCCAGGTCGCAATTTGCTATTCTGAACAGTGCCTTCCGACATTTTTGTAAGGACCCGCACCAATCAAAAGAGTTTGCCGACGTTCGATCGGTGGCTCCCGATTTCCTCCAGAGAACAGAACAATCGGCACAAGTGCCGGGGAGACGGAGATGGAATCTGCGATCATTCCGGTTGGTTATCACATGGTCAGGCAGCGTGCCGTCATCATCGTGAACGGCGAAAGAGGGCTGCAGCCCGTCCACGTGACGCAAGATGCCCTGAACGACATTCAGTCCCCACCACAGTGCGATGCGCAACGTCTGGCGCAATTCGTCGACGTGTTCGCAACGATAGCGGCATCCAAAATCGAGAAGGGAATGTTTGCCTTCGATGGACAGATCTGGATCACGGCGACCGACGTCCGCGCCTGGCTCAATTTGGCGGCGGAACACGGACCGGCCAGGTGACAAACTCTAACGCTTTTATCGTCCCGCCGTTACCCAAAGCGCGAAGGTTTGGCAGATAGCAAATGGATAGATGCGGATCCTACCGCTTATAGCCAGATTGAACCGGAGCCATAAAAGCGTTTTCTAAGGGTTACCCGCCGCCCCCTGATACTTTGGCGGGTCACCTGTAACCGGAATTATCTGGTAACTGGGAGGGCTCGCTCGTTAAACCGGGCGAGCCAATTTGCTTTCTGCACAAACAGTCACGAGCGCCGCGCAAATCCTGTTGCGCCGATAGGTTCGGATTGAAATTTGCAAGAAATTGTCCCGGTCAAACGGAACCACAGACCGCTCGCCACTCATGGAGTAACGAACGATCCGTCGGTCCCCTCGCCTGAGATGAAAACCGCCGCGCCTCAATCTCAATGGGCCATGGTATCGCATGGCCTTGGTCTACCGGGCCATATTCACCACTTTCCGGCAGCCCGTCAATTCACCGCAGATACGTCATTAGAGGTAGTTTGCCCGGATTTTTCCGGGAACAGACCCCCGGCTCAATCAGGTATTGGCCTTGCAGCATCGGAGGACGATTTAACGGCGCCGGCCGTTGGGCCTCCGTTTCCCATTGCAAAACCGCTCCATGTGGAGCCGATATTTGCCCAGCTGTTCTCCGGATGCATCGTCACGAAACCCGCGTTTTGCGCGGCCCCTGACGTTCCCCGGGTAAAATGATTGTCGTAGAGCACCGTGTTGATCCGCCTTGAGCGTTCGGCCGGTCCGGCCTTGAAGCTGCCATCGTGCGTCCACATAAGTCTGTAGGCATCAACGAAGCCGTAGCGGACGTTGGCGAAGGTATTTCCGTCGAAGACCGTCCCATTGTAGTCGGCACCGGGATGGTTCCAGGTTTCAAATTCGACACCGATATAGGCGATATCGGTGAAGCTGTTCCTGCGATAGACATTTCCCAGACCGCCCCAGATTCCCGCAACGCCGGTATCCGCGAATGTCGTTCCGACATAAAGGCCGCTGTTGCTGCGCGTCACGCTGTTGTTGGAATATTGCAGGAAATACGGGCTAAGTCCGCGCGTCGAGTCCAGCGCAACCGTCATCATGCCGTGCCGCATCCGGGAGATGCGATTGCTGTCGACCACCACGTCGTAGACGTTTCCGTAGAGAAGAACGCCGGTGGAATCGGAGTCATGCTCCGCATAGCTTTCCCTGCCATCGAGAGTATTATCGTATATCACCGCTCTCGATGCGGTCGCTGCCAGGGCAAAACGGCTCGTTCGATCCGGCACGACATTCCAGGCTTGCTCAAGCAGAACGACAGAACCGTCCGTCGACGCGATGTGACGGTGCTGACCGGCACCTCGCCCGCCAACGATGACGAGATCGCGTCCGCCCGGCACGGCATCCCCCAGATCAGATAGAGACTTGAAGGTAACCGAGTTCGACGAAGCGCCGACGAAATCGTTTTTAAGCTTGCTCCCGACGATCTCGAAGCAGATTTGTTCGCCCTTGTTGCAATCGACCTTGGTACAATCGTGGGGCGCAGCGTTGCGCGAAATGTTTTTCTCAAAATAGAGGTTTCGCATGCTTCCGAAATGCGCCTGGCCAACAAAAAAACGTCCGATGCCATGACCGTCGTCGCGGCTTTCATCGGCGTTTACTAGCTCGTTGCCCATCATGGCAAAATCGCGCCCACCCCATAGGGCGACGACGGATTCACCGTAGCCCGTCATCAGGAACCGGTTGTCGGAGAAAAATACCTGCCGGCTCGCGCCGTAAAAGGACCCATTTTCGATCAGCTCGGACGCATGGACAAAAAGCCCTTCTGTATCCTGCGCATCGAGAGCCGGCACGCCCCACGCGTCGACGCGGACGGAATCCAGCCGCGTGTTTTTGGTCTTGCGCAAAGCAAGAAGAGGTTTACCGGCAATGTTGCGGTTGGCATTGAGGGTCAGGTTCTCGAACCGGGTGTCGTCGCCGTCAACGCCAACCATGCTCTGGTCAATCCTGCGGTTCAGCCTGATCTCCGTTTTGTTCATCCCTGCCCCGAACCAGCCCACGTTTGCGGGCGCCCTCAGAGACGTCGTCACGAGATAAATGCCGGCAGGGAAATACAATGTCGACGGCGCTGTTGCAGCCGCAGCGTCGATGGCGCGCAAAATGGCTGCAGTGTCGTCGGTCACACCATCGCCCTTTGCACCGAACTGCCGGGCGTCGATGCGCTTTTTATCCTGCGCCGCCCATGGCGATTGCGACTGGACATCAAGTCTCAGCGGACCGCTCCAGCCGAACCGGCCGCCATGGGTATTGTGAACCCACACTTCATAACGCGCCGGCGGAAGAGCCGGCACCTCGAAATCGACCTTGAAAGGATTGACGGAGATTGCCTTGACGTACCAGCCGGCGGCACCGGTCGGCTTGATATAGAGATAGGATCGGCTGGTCCCGTTGAACCGCGACAGGTTGCGTCCATAGACCGAGACAATCGCTCCCGGTGCTGCGGCATCCGGCCCGATCCACCAGCTTTCGGTGCGGTTGATCGCGAAGCTGCGCCCTTGAACACTCCCCCGCTGGGCCCTGATCAGGTACATGGACCATGAAGGAAGCGTAGCTGGTAGTAGCAGCGTCGCTGCCGTCGCATCTGCCGTCAAGGGTGACACGGGCGTCACCACACCCTCCGTGGCACCGGGGGGTTGCGAAAAGATCTGAAAGCCGGTTCGTCCGTCGAGATCGACACCTGTCATCGAGACGACCTCGCCAGCGCCCGCCGTTTTCGAAATCTCCGCGATTGCCGGCCCCTTGCCGCCGACCTCCATCCACGGCGGATTGAAGGCATCGGCATCGTCAGGCAACCGCGGTTCAGGAAGAGGTATCGGGAAACCGAACTGCCGTGGATCAGGTTGGCTACCTTGCTCTTGCGTTCTCTGCACTGCGGGCTGCCCGGCAGACGAGACACCTGAAAATGCGAACACAAGGGCGGCAAGCAAAATCGATGACATCAGGGAATTTGGCGATCTCATCTTGCCGCTTGTCGTACCATATCCGATTGCAGCGACTTTGGTTGTCGCCACCACTCATACAAATCCTGAATCCCGTATCTGAGCTCGACCGTCGAGCCCCAGCCGAGCGCGTTTAGCCGCGAGCAGTCGAGCAGTTTTCTGGGGGCTCCATCGGGTTTGCTGGTGTCAAAAACGATCTGCCCATCGTAGCCGACGATACCGGCAATCAGATGAGCGAGATTGCGGATGGATATCTCGCGTCCCGAGCCGATATTGATCAGCGGAAAATGCGCCGATGATTTCATGAGGAAACAACAGGCATCCGCCAGATCGTCCACATGGAGAAATTCACGCAGGGGACTGCCCGTACCCCATAGAACAATCTTGTTCTGACCGCTGATTTTCGCCTCATGCATTCTCCGGATCATCGCGGGAATGACATGCGAGCTTTGCGGATCGAAATTGTCGTTCAGACCGTAAATGTTGGTCGGCATGACGGAGACGCAATTCAGGCCGTATTGACTGGAATAGAATTGGGAAAGCTTGAGCGCCGCGATCTTCGCAATCGCGTAAGCCTCGTTGGTCGGCTCCAGCGGACCTGTCAGAAGTGCATTTTCCATGATCGGTTGTGCTGCGAATTTCGGATAGATGCAGCTCGACCCCATCCAGAGAAGCTTTTCGACACCGATGTCGGCAGCAGATTTCATGATATTCATCGAAATGAGCGTGTTGGTGTAAAGAAAATCCGCCGGATAGGCTGCATTTGCTGCAATGCCTCCGACCTTGGCGGCAGCGACAAAGATAACCTCGGGCCTTGCCGCCGCCATCCATTGCTCCGTCTCGTATTGTCGGGTCAGATCAAGCTCGCGGCGGGAGACTTTGAGAATTTCGCAATTCTCGCGCTCCAGACGTCGCACGAGTGCCGAGCCGACCATACCCGTATGGCCGGCGACCCAGACACGCTTGCCATTCAAGCTGAATGGCATATCTTTCGATTCAGGCGACGAACTCATTTCTTCCCTCTTCCAACATTACGAGGCGAAGATCCGCTTCGACCATTTCCTGAACGAGGTCGCAAAAGGAAGTCGAGTGGCTCCAGTCGAGTTTTCTGCGCGCCTTGCTGGGGTCGCCGAGAAGAAAATCGACTTCCGCCGGACGAAAATATCTGGGATCGATTTCGATAATCGAATTGCCGGTTTTGGCATCATATCCCACTTCGTCACTGCCATCGCCGTGCCATTCTATTTTCTTGCCAACCACGCCGAAAGCAAGCTCAACGAATTCCCGCACCGTATGTGCCTCGCCGGTCGCAAGCACATAGTCCTCGGGTATTTCCTGCTGCACGATGCGCCACATGCCTTCGACATAATCGCGCGCATGCCCCCAGTCCCTCTTTGCGTCGAGATTGCCAAGACGCAGCTTGCTCATGAGACCGCGCTCGATGGCCGCAACGCCACGCGTGATCTTCCGGGTGACGAATGTCTCCCCGCGAATGGGGCTCTCATGGTTGAAGAGAATGCCGTTGGATGCGTGAAAGCCGTAACTTTCCCGGTAGTTGACCGTCATCCAGTATGCGTAGAGTTTGGCCGCAGCATAGGGGCTTCTCGGATAGAACGGCGTACCCTCGTGCTGGGCAACAGTGCCCATCCCTCCGAACAGCTCCGATGTCGATGCCTGGTAAAACCGGCAGCGATCGCCAAGGTTCAGGATACGCATGGCTTCCAGCAGCCTCAGCGTGCCCAGCGCATCCGCATTTGCGGTATATTCCGGCGTCTCGAAGCTGACCTGGACATGGCTCTGGGCACCGAGATTGTAGATCTCGTCGGGCTGGACCTCCTGAATGACGCGGCACAGGTTCGTGGCATCCGTCAGGTCACCGAAGTGCAGGCGGAAGCGAAGGTCTTCTTCGAATGGATCTTGATAAAGATGGTCGATCCGGCCGGTATTGAAGGAGGAGGACCGCCTTTTCAGGCCATGAACCATGTATCCCTTGGCAAGCAGCAATTCGCTGAGATATGCGCCATCCTGCCCCGTTACGCCGATAATCAAGGCTCTCTTGTCTACCATCCACCACATCTCCCAGCGGTTCCGGCCCCGGATGGCGCCTGTCTGAAAGTTATAACGAGGCCCTGCGCGTCGGCAGCATACCAAAAGGGAGAGGACGACAAGTCAGAACTGGCCAATTCATCGTGCACCACGTCGATATCTGTCTTTTAGAGGAGGCAGGGTGGGTATTGCCGCTTTCGACTTAAGCCTTTTGGTCGAGTTGCAGGTCCCGCAGGCCGTGCCAGACTTCGGAAGTACAACGCCGGGTCGCGCACGATCTTTTAAGGTAGCAGGGAGCGCGAGGCGACATCATCTACGATTTATGGAGGCGGATTGGATGGGGACGTTCGCGACGACTTACGAAAAAATGCAGGACTTCAACTGGCTGACGCGCTTTCTGCATGCGGGCCGCTATCGCAAGCTGCTCGAGGTCCTCGAAACAGTGCAGAAGGACGTTGGTAATCGCAAGGTCAGAATACTGGATATCGGTTGCGGTCCTGGAACGGCGGTCGGCCATATTCTCGAAAAATTCGACGTTGATTACGTCGGGATAGACTACGATCCTATCTTCATCGATGCCGCACGCAATCGTTACGGCAAAAACGAAAACTGCCGTTTCATCGTCGGCGACGCCACCGACGAGAGGCTTTACGAAACGATCGAGGCCGATATCGTCATTGCGTTGGAAACGCTCGAACATATCCACCTCAACCGCACGGTCCGTGTCATCGAGCATGTCTGCGCGATCGTCCGTCCCCGGATTTTCCTGGTGACGGTGCCGGTCGAAGTCGGGCCAGCCGTTTGGATCAAGAACTGGGGTTCGGCCCTCATGGGCTATAACAGGCAATCCGGTAACCTGAAAGAGACCTTTTGGGCGGGGTTGTATCGGATGGACCGGGTGCCTGCGCACCATACGTCACATCAGGGCTTCGACTGGCGGTGTCTGGCGCAGCTTATCCGCGTCAACGCGCCTTTGCGCGAAATCCGCAGCCTGCCGTTTTCTTTCGTTCCGCGCTTGCTCAGCCCGAACGTTGCGCTGATCGCCGAGCCGGTAAAATCAACGATCGATCTCGCCAATGATGACCCCGAGGCATGGAAGATCAACCATGGCCAAACGGCCTCACAGCGTCCGCACATTGTCGATGAGACCGATGCTGCCCGCCACGCCAAGTCCTCGGCAACATGGTCGATGCGTCTTAAAGGACTTTTGGGAATGGCCCTCGCCACGATGCCATTTGCCTGGCATCGCTGGTCTTACATTTCCATTTCGCCAGGCGAAAGGCACTCATCGCATTTCCTGCTGACGATCGACAAACACTTGCTGCCGCCTCATCAACCCGTTGAAGGCGACATTATCGTCCTTGCGGGGCAAGCCATTGCTCAAGGCATTTCCGAAGCCAGTTATCTGCTGATCTAGGATCATGACTTTTCAGCCGGAGCGACGGCAGAGAAAAGACATCGAACCTACCGAGTTATAGCCCGATGGAGATGGTTGCGGCAGCAAGCTAAGCTATTCGCCTGGCTGCCAATACACCGATGACACCGATCAGTTCGTGATCGACTTCGGGACGCGGGCCGTTGTAGTCCAAAGCGGTAAAAAACGGCCGCTACGGGCCGTTTTTCGATATCGGGAAAGCTGCACGCCTCACTCAGGCGTCAAGAGCTGCCTTATGAATGTCCACCAGCTCCTGATAACAGGAGGCATTGCCAGCGAGGACGGGTTGTCCTTCGAACAGCTTTTCACCTTCCAGCGAAAACGGCATGGAACGGCCGCCGGCTTCGTTGACGAGGCAGAAGCCGGCCATGCAATCCCAGGCGCGCATGTGGGGCTCGTAATATCCGACAAGGCGTCCTGCCGCGACATAAGCCAGCATCAAGGCTCCCGAGCCGTTGCGGATGAAGTTTCCGCCGCGGGCCAGCACGTCGCTGATGATGTGCCCGACGCGCTGCGGCGTGACATAGTTATTGCTGCCGATGCCCGTCAGCGCGTTCTGAAGGTTCCTTGACGGATCAAGTTGCAAGCGCGTGCCATTCAGGGTCGCGCCATGGCCCTGTGCGGCAGCGTAGATTTCCTGCGAACACGGGACCTTGATGACGCCGATGACCGGCGCACCGTCGCGGATGACGGCGATCGAGACGCACCAGCTTGGCATGCCATTGACGAAGGGGGCGGTGCCATCGATGGGATCGACAACCCAGGTGTAGCCGGAGGTACCGTCCTGATAACCGTGCTCCTCACCGAGGAAACCATCATTCGCGAAGGCTGCGGCGACGCGCTCGCGCAGCATGGTCTCGACGTTGCGGTCTGCAATGGAGACCACGTCCTGCAGATCGCGCTTCGTCTCGATCACGAGGCTGTCGCGCTTGTTGAAATAATCGAGCGCCATTGAACCGGCCTCTTCCGCCAGCGTCTTTGCCAGCGCAAAGCGTTGATCGAGGCCGTCATTCTGTCCTGTCATTTCCATTTTCCTTAAGTCCATGAGTCTTCAAGCGTCGATGAGGGCTATGCCACGGTTTTTGAAATTGAGTGTGACATCGCTGGTTTCGCGTTGCGTGTGGTTCATTTCATGGTCGATGATGAAGAGCGTGCCGACTTCCGTTTCGACTTCATATTCGATGTGGCCGCCGAGATAGGCCGTGTGCAGCACGCGGCCGGGCATGCCGCTGCCACCTGCCGCGCCGATGGTGATGGCGCCGGGACGCACGGCAAGCTTAGCGCTGCCGGAGCGCGGGCCGCGGCTTCGGACCCGATGTTCCATCGTGCCAACCCGCACAAGGGATTCGTCACCCGTCTGGGAGACGACTTCGCAGGGCACGACGTTGGCCTCCCCCATGAAATCGGCGATGAAGGAGGATGCAGGCGCCTCGTAAAGTTCGCGGGGGGCGCCGGACTGGGCGATTTCTCCCTCCTTCATGACGATGATGCGATCCGATACCGCCAGCGCCTCATCCTGGTCATGCGTGACATAAACGGCGGTGAAGCCGATCCTCTGCTGAAGCTCGCGGATATCGGTGCGCACGCGCCGGCGCAGGCGCGCATCGAGGTTCGACAAGGGTTCATCGAGGAGCAGCACCTGCGGCTCCAGCACGAGGGCGCGGGCAACCGCGACGCGCTGCTGCTGGCCGCCGGAGAGTTCCGCTGGCAGGCGGTGGCCCATGCCCGCAAGGCCGACGAGCTTGAGCCCCTCTTCGGCCTTTTCCCGCGCCTCGGCCTTTTTAAGGCCCGAGGACTGGAGGCCGTAGGCGACATTATCCAGGGCGCTCATATGCGGAAACAGGGCATAGGACTGGAAGACCATCGAGACATCGCGCTCGTTGGCGGGAAGCATGGTGACATCCTTGCCGCCGATGAGAATGCGGCCGGAATTAGGATGTTCAAGGCCGGCGAGCATGCGGAGCGTCGTCGTCTTGCCGCAACCGGAGGGCCCGAGAAGGGTGACGAGCGTGCCGGGCTCGATGGTCAATGACAGATCTGGAATGGCGGTGAATGCGCCGAAGGTCTTGCGGACATTTTCGAAGACGACGGAGCCCGGTTTGACGGTAATCATGCGATTTTCTCCTGAGGGTGAGAAACGGATTTGGCTGCATCGAGGCCCGCGACGCGGTTTTCGCGCCGCAGACGTCTTTCGCCGACGATGAGCTGGAAGCCCGCGATGACGGTGATCATGACGACGATCAGCATCGAGGAATAAGCGATTGCGACACCGTATTCGCCGTTTTCAACCAGGCCGACGATATAGGACGTCGCCATGTTGTATTGGGCGCTGACGAGGAAGATGACCGCGCTGATGGACGTGATGGCCCTGACGAAGGAATAGACCAGCGCCGCCCTGATCGCCGGGCGCAGGAGCGGCAGCACCACCAGGCGAATGGTGCGGAAGCTGTTTGCCCGGAGTGTGAGCGAGGCCTCGTCGAGGCTTTTGTCCAGCTGGCTCATGGCCGCAATGCCGCCGCGCACGCCAACCGGCATGTTGCGGAAGACGAAGCAGGCAATGAGGATCAGGGCCGATCCCGTCATTTCGAGCGGTGGCAGGTTAAAGGCCATGATGTAGCTGACGCCGATGACCGTGCCGGGAATGGCAAAGCTCATCATCAAAGCGAATTCGAACAGGTTCCTGCCGGCAAATTTCTGCCGGACGATGATATAGGCCGTCAGCAGCCCGACAGCCGCGGTGAGCGGGGCGGAAATCAGGGCGATCTCCATCGTCGTCCAGAAGGAATTCCACGCGACGCCCGTCCAGGCGATCGAACCATTGCTGAAGCTGACGGAGAAGGCGCGGACGTAATGTTCGATCGTCAACGTATTATCGAGGCCCCAGGTCTTCACGAAACCACCGACGAGGATCATGCCATAAACGACGATGGTAAAAAGCATCCAGGGAACGACGAGCGCGTGCACCGCAATCGACATGGATTTCGGAAGGGCGATATGCGCGCCGCTGTCGCCCTTGCCGGTGACCGTGGCGAAATTCTTGCCAGCGAGCCAGAAGCGCTGGGCGATGAAGGCAGACAGCGTGAAGCAGAGCAGCACGATGGCGAGGACTGCGGCACGTGACGGGTCATTCTGCGAGCCGACGACGGCGAAGAAGATTTCCGTCGAGAGAACGCCGTGGCTGCCGCCCAGCACCAGGGGATTGCCGAAATCCGCCATGCTTTCGATGAAGCCGATCAGAAACGCATTGGCAAGGCCCGGCTTCATCAGCGGAAGCGACACGCGCCAGAAGGTGCGCCACCGGTCGGCACGCAGCGTCTGCGACGCCTCCTCCATTGACGGGCTGACGCCTTCGACGACACCGATCAGGACGAGGAATGAAATCGGCGTGAAGGACAGGACCTGCGCGATCCATATGCCGGTCAGGCCGTAGAGCCAGCGGCCCGGCTCGATGCCGAAGACGCTCGACATGAATTCGGTGACGACGCCCGCACGACCGAAAAGCAGAGTCAGGGCAAGACCGATAACGAAGGGCGGCGTGATGATCGGCAGGATCGTCAGCAGCCGCAGGCCTTTCTTGAACGGAAAACGCGTGCGGGTGGCGACAAGCGCAAAGGCCAGTCCGAGGATGGTCGATCCCGCCGCCGTCATGATGGCGAGGAAGAGCGTGCGCCATGCGACACCGCAGCGGCCGGCACCGACGACACAGTCTAGGCTCCAGATGCCGGGATCGCGCATATTGCGGATAAATCCGTCGGGATTGAACGAGCCGTCAAAGTCCTGAACCGCGCCCACCATCATGCTGCCAATGGGATAAAAGACGAAGACGCAGACCAGGAATACGAGCAGCGAAATAGAGGAGACGACAAAGACGTCACCCTTCATGAAGCCCCGTTCGGCAAGACCAAACGAAATGAAGAGCACGAAGACGAAAGCCATCGTCACGGCGCCGGCGCCCATGGAGGGCTGCCCATCGGCCATGGCTCCAAAGAGGCTTTCGGTGGCCTGCCAGGTCCATCCGGTAAAGCCGATCGCCAGCCCCTGGAGAACGAGGAAAGCAAGCCCGAAAGTACCGGCGGCCACGAGAAGCCTGCCGCGCAGGATAGGATCGGACAGCGTCCGCGCAACGGCTCCCAACAGAAAGAAGATCAGGACGCCGAACAGCCAGATGCGGCCTTCGGTTATCATCTGGAGAATGCCGGGCGCGACCTGCGATGATGTCGGAAAATCCGATAGCCAGCCAAGGCCAAAAAAGCCGCTTTCGATGCGGTACCAGGGCACCAGCACCAAGGCAGCAAGGCCCAAGGCCAGAACAATATCCAGCCTGCGATTGCCATGGGTCATGGTCAACCTCACAAAATTGAGTGTGTCGGAAAGGGGCTGCCTTCGTCATTGAGAAACGAAGGCAGCCGACATGGGATATCAGTTGGCGGCGGTGCCGACGTCCTTGTCCCAGCGCTCCAGCAGGGCCTTGCGCTTTTCAGGATCGCCATAGGTCTTGAAGTCGTAATTGATCAGCTTGATATCCTCGAAGCGCGGCGCTTCCTTGGGAATTTCGGCCGTCTTGTTCGACGGAAGCTGGAACGACTTCGCGTCCTTCATGCGCGACTGAACGTCCGGCTGCAGCGCCCAGTCATACCAGGTCTTGGCGTTTTCGAGATTGCGCGCACCCTTGACGATGGACATGGAGCCGATTTCATAGCCGGTGCCCTCACACGGCGCGACCGACTTTACCGGAAAGCCTTCCGCTGTCTGCGCCACGGCATCATGCATGAAGACGATGCCGACAGCCGTTTCGCCACGCGCCGCCGCCTTGACCGGGGCCGAGCCCGACTTGGTATATTGCGAAATATTGCCGTTGAGCTTCTTCAGATAATCAAAGGCCTGATCTTCGCCCATGATCTGCACCAGCGAGGCAAGTGCGGTATAGGCCGTGCCAGAGGAATTCGGGTTGGCGATCTGGATTTCGCCCTTCAGTTCCGGCGCGAGCAGATCAGCCCAGCACTTCGGTTCCTTGTAGCCCTTCTTCTTGAAGATATCCGTGTTGTACCCCCAGCCGAGCGCACCGGCATAAACGCCGACCGTCTTGTAACCGGCACTTTCGGCCTGGTTCTTCGCCCAGTCCTGCAACTGGTCGAGCATCTTCGATTTATATTCGAGCGTCAGGTTTTCAGAAGCCGCCTGAAGATGCGGATCGCCGGTGCCGGCCCACCAAAGGTCGGTCTTCGGGTTGCGTGCCTCGGCGCGGATCTTGGCATAAGCCTCGCCCGAGGACATGCGCACCATATTGACCTTGATGTCATGGGTCTTTTCGAAGTCACCCTTCATCTGCTCGCAGATCACCACATCTGCGGCGCAGATGAGATTGAGGTCGCCGGCAGCATGGGCCGGAACGCCCAAGAGCGTGGTGCCTGCGAGAAGCAGGCTGGATATGATCGTCAGTCGCATGATTTCCTCCATTGTTTGCGTCTGAATAAGTCTGCGGACATGGCTTCGCCGTTCGACACGCCGGTGGCTGTCGTCCTGGTCCGCCTCAAGTCGTCTGGTTATTGGCTGGGGGGATGTACTTCCGTGTCAAACCGGCGCAAAAGCCGTCCCCGTTCTTCCGGTGTGCCGAAGGTCGCAAAGTCATAGTCGACCATCTTGATCAGCGAGAGGTCCGGCGCACCTGCCGGCAATGCTGCCTTCGCATTTGATGGCACCTGGTTCTGCCCCGCAGCAGCCCCCGTGGCCTGACCATCCGGGCTCAGCGCAAAGTCCACGAACCGACGGGCTTCCTCCCGGTTTTTCGTCCCCCTGACAATGCTGACCGCACCGATCTCATAACCGGTTCCCTCGCAGGGCGCGACGATGACGAGGGGTGCACCCGCCTCCTTCTGCGTGACGGCGTCGTGCATGAACGATATGCCGATCACTGCTTCGCCGCGCGCCGCCGCCTTGACGGGCGCCGAGCCTGCCTTGGTATATTCGGCCACGTTCTGATCGAGCGCCTTCATGTAGCTGAACGCCTCCTCCTCGCCGAAAAGCTGGACGAGGGTCGCGAGCATGGTGAAGGCGGTGCCTGACGAGTTCGGATTGCCGGCCAATATCTTGCCGCGATAGGTCTCGCTGATCAGGTCTTTCCAGCAGCTTGGAACCGGAAGCCCCTGCCGCTGCAAAAGATCGCTATTGTAGGCAAAACCGAGCGCACCCGCATAAATGCCGGCCGATTGCCCGCCCGACATGGTGAAGAAATTCTGCGCCCAGGGAAGAACTTCGGTTTCATTCTTCGAGGCATAGGCCTCCAGAAGCCCTTCGGACGCAGCCTGCAAATGGGTATCACCGGTACCGGCCCACCAGACGTCAACCGTCGGCGCGTCCTTTTCCTTGCGAACCTGTTCAAGAATTTCACCGGTGCTCTTGCGGACCATGATGGTCTGCACGCCGGTTTTCGTCTCGTAAGCCCTCTGCATCGCCGCGCACCAGGCATCATCCGCCGCGCAAAGAATGCTCAGCCGTCCATCGGCCTGCGCCCCGGCGGTGCCGAGCGCCCACAGGGCTAAACCGGCGCTGAATGCCGCAAGCGATGCTTTCACCTTGTCCTCCCATGGAACCTCCCCGTTCCATTCTTGAGGACAATCATGCCAGAACGACGAATTTCAGCAATCCATTGAATGGTTACCGATTTTTCAACGAAAGACACCTGCGGGCGAGATTGGTTACGAATATTACAAATGTAACACGACCGGTCATCATCGAGCTTTTGAATATTTCATCGCTCTTGCATATGATCGGTGATGGGAGGACTTGATTTTGCAGAAACAGAGGATCGGGATACTGATCGTCGAAGACGATCCTGATATGGCGGAACTGATTGCCGATCTTGTGGAGGCCGAAGGCTGGTCTCCGCTCGTGGTGCACTCGGCAGAAGATGCCGCAGCGACACTGGGACACGAACAAATCCATCTCGTGCTTCTCGATCACAATCTGCCTGGAATTTCCGGCAGAACCTTCGCCCAGCGTATCCGCACCGAACTGGGATTGAATGTCGGCATCGTCATGGTGACGGCTGCCGGCAGCGCAACCGAGCGCGTGCTGGGCCTGGAAACCGCCGCCGACGACTATGTCGTCAAACCTTTCGAGCCGATTGAACTGACGGCACGGATCAAGGCCGTTCTGCGGCGCATCGCTCCGTCCCTCAAGGTCGAAAAGGAGCCGGAACGCGAAACCGAGACGAATGCGCTGAGACTGGGAGACTGGGCGGTCGATCTTTTGGGGCGGCGCGCCGTCTGCCTTGCAGACCGCAGCAGGACGCTGACGACGGCCGAATTCGCGCTTCTGGAAATTCTGGCGGAAACGCCGAACAGGCCGGTCAGCCGATCCCATATTCTCGATCGCCTCGGCGCGGAAAGCGACCGTTTCATCGATCGCAACGTCGATGTTCTCGTGCTTCGCCTGCGCCGGAAGATCGAGCGCAACCCGGATCTGCCGCAACATATCCAGACACGCAGAGGCAAGGGTTACGTCTTGCACACAGACAGTGCAGAGCCGCAATTGTGATCAACAGGCTTTTGCTCCAGTCGATCGCCTTTCGTCTGCCCTTTGCCATCGTCTTCATATGCTCATCGGTCTTCATTCTGTCGGCTGTCGCAATCTACGGCTTGCAAAAAGCGAAGACGGAAATGGCGACCTACAGCCTGCAGGCGTTCTCCAGCCTTGCGCGCGCTTCGCTCGTGTCGCGCCAGGTGGCCGATCTCGTTTCCAGCGCGCCGCTGCTGATGAACGCGACATCCCCCTACCGCGTATCGAGCGAAAGCCGCGCGGTGGTTTCGCAGGTCGACAGCCTTCTCGGGACCATCGGCCAATACAAGAAAGCAGAAACGCAGAACACCATTCCAAACGACGATATCGTCGAGCTGCTCCAGGCCATTCGCCAACAAACCCTGTCGCTCGCGGCGGATGCGGATGCGGCCCAGCAGCACAAGGCAGACGCAGCGGCAGCACTCGGCGAAATCGCAACGGGTCAGGCCGTCACCGAGGGAGCCCTTCGCCAGCGTCTGAATGCCATCGTGCAGGCTGCGGCCAATTCCGCCAGCCTGTTCCAGCTGGGTGAATTGCAGCGTCGCTTCACATCGGAAACCGGCTATTTCATGAACGAGCCGGCCGCGATGGATGACGCAGGAGCCGAGGGGCTTGCGCCTTACAAACGCGTGTTCGACGCACAGACGCAATATCTTCTGGAAATGTTTGCGATCCAGTCCTCCGTATCGAAACTCCACGTCGTCTCCCGCAACCTTTCCCACGCCACCGAAACGCAGAGCGAAGCCGTCGCGCACAGACTGACGCAAGGCCTCGCCTCGGCTTCGGCGGCGCTCACCCGGCTGATCGTCATGGTCGCGATCGCTTTTGTGGTCGTCATCATTCTCTCGACCCTCTCCATCCGCTCCGTCATGCGGGTCTCGCACGGCATAACGGCACTTTCAGGCGGCATGAACTCCCTCGCCAATGGCGAGCAGAATGTCAGCCTGCCCACTTATCGAGGCTCGGAAACCGAACTCATCCGCCTGTCGGACGCATTTCACGCCTTCAAGGACAGCGTCGACCGCGTGTCCCGTCTTCGCCGCACGGCGGAAGCCGCGGCCCGGACTATCCGCTCCACCTTCCGGACGATGAACGAAGGCATCGCGCTGTTTAACGCCAACGGCCAGCCCATCACCATGAACAGGCGTATCATCGAGCTTGTCGGAAAACGCGGCGGTTACTCGAGGAAGCTGCCATTGCGCGCCTTCATCGAAACGATACCGGAGATCGATCCGGGCCTCTTGCCCTCATCCGGCGAGCCCGGCGGACTCGCCAGTCGGATCACCGTACGCCACCGCACGCAGGATCAGCAGGTCACGGAGATTGCCGTCTCCCGGCAACCGGACGGTGGCATCGTGCTGCTGGCCCGCGACGTGACAGCGCTCGACCGTCAGGAGGCAGAAGCCGCGAAGGCACAGCGGCTTGATGGCATCATGCGCATGACCCATCAGCTCAGCCACGAAGTCGGCAACATGATCGGCATCATTACTGGAAGCCTCGGGCTTCTGGAGCGCGAAACAGGCTTTAGCGAGCGCCAGCAGCGCAACATCAACCGCATCCGTAAAGCCGCCGATCGTGGCCGCCAGCTTGCCAGCAGCATGCTCTCCATCGGCAGTCAGCAGCCGATCCACCCTGTCTATGTGGATGTCGCCTCGCTGCTGAAGGGAATGGTGGATGTTCTCGAGATTGCGGTCGGTACACGCAACCAGATCAACCTTCACCTTCAGGATGATCTGCCAAGGCTGGCGCTGGATGCCGCCCTGTTCGAACAGTCAATTCTCAACCTTTGCCTCAACTCTGCCGCAGCCATGCCGGGCGGCGGCGTCATCATCATTGCGGCCCAGAAATCGGATGCTGTTGTTGAGATTTCGGTGGAGGACAACGGACACGGCATGGATCAGGATGCGGTGGACCGCGCTTTCGAACCCTATTTCACCACGCGCGCCCAACAGGGCGGCACGGGACTTGGCCTCGCCATGGTCTACGGTTTCATGCGTCAAAGCGGCGGTGACGCCAAAATCACGTCGCAGCCCGGTTGTGGTGCGCGCGTATCGCTCACATTCCCGATCTTCGGCAAGCAGGACGATATGCCTGATGACGCGCGATAAAATGACGTGGTGTCATCGCAGGTGACGTTTACGTCAGTAATTCCTCGAGGCAGGCACGGAAATAAAAAACCGCCATCGTGAGGATAGCGGTTGCAGCGGGGAATAAGATAAGTTTGATCGTCTTGTTGGAGCGGGCCCCCGGTGTTACGGAGGCCCGCTCTTATCACTCGCACTGGTTATTTGCGGTAGGCAAGTCCACCCCAGATGCGGCCTTCATCTCTGTGGCGTCCGCCATGCACTGCACCGATATAAGCGGCAGCAGCTGAGACGAGTGCGGAGGCAGCCAGCAGGAATGCGGTCAGAATGCCGGCGATACGGGCTTTTTCAGCGGCATCGGCAGCCTTGTTCTTGGCGTCTTCCAGCGCTTTCTGCGCTTCCGCCTTCACAGCCTCAACCTGCTTTTGCGCTTCATCCACCTTCTTCTGGGCTTCCGCTCTGACGGCCTGTACGCGTTCAACCGTTTCGTTTACCCGTGCCTGGGCATCGGTCTGGCTGATATTTGTACGGGCAGCGATCTGATTGGTGAGCCAGGTTTTATCCGCATCGGAAATCTGGCCAGTTGCAAGCAGATTACCGAGAATACCGCTGATCTGCCGCTGAAAGTCACCGGCGCTTTGGTCACCCGGCACGGTGGTGGCCGGAGTGTCGGTTCTCAGTAGCGTATCGGTGAAATAATCGACCGGATTGGTCTTCAAGCCCTGCGGAAGCATCTGCTCGATGCTGGGCGCAGCGGCCTGACCCGCACCTTGCGCAAGACCGCCTGCAGCGCTGCCGGCGCCCGAGATGATGCCGCCCGCAAGCTGACCAGCACCCTGAACTGCTCCGCCAACGGCGGAACCCGTGGCCTCGACAGCGGTCTGTGCCACACTGCCCACGGCTTTCGCACCGCCGGACAAGACGCCGAGAGCGAGGAACGCGGACACAACCGTTCCGAGACCCCAGACAACCAAACCATTGACGCCGTCACGAACGGTTAGTTCGTTCCTGTCGGCAGCGCCGGCGGGGCGACGCATGCGGCCGGCAATGTAACCGCCCAGCATGTAGGAGCCCACCATCGAGAGGATGACGAAAAGCGCGGTGAGGATCAGCCACACGGTGCTGACCTCGCCACCATTGTCGGCCGAAATGGAACTAAGTCCGAGACCGCCCGCGAATGCGGTGAGGATCGCCATGGCGCCAGAGGAGATAACAGCACCGGCGAAAATGGCAGGCCAATCGACATAGCTGCGGTTAGGATTTGTTTCGATACCCGTTGGATCAACCATCAACGTAGCCCCAGCAATGAGAGAATGAACAGGACGACGACGACTAGACCGACTAGATAGATAATAGAATTCATGTGGTATCTCCTCCGAAAGGACGATCATCCTCCGCGTAGCGGGTGATTATAGGCAGCGAGAAATGCGAGCTGATTGCTCTCTCCCCAAACTCGTCGCGCTCGAAAAAGTTTCACGATTGTTCATCGCAGGAGAAAGATACTGCAAAAATCTCGAAAAGCGGGATGGCTATAGGGGAATGCTGCCGCCTGCGCGGCGCGCGGCGGCCGTATCAGTGCACAGAGACTATACTTCGCATCCGCGGGTGTTTCCGGCACGATCCGGGTTCATTTTATTTGTATGTCATCCCTTGGCGGCGGCGTACCATAACGCTGACGCCGGACATAGAGCTGGGCTATGACTTTGTTTACAGAAGCGGCACGCAGGAACATCCAAAGGTGAAAGCAGGCAGAGACTGGATTGCGAAAGAGGCGCGCCAGTCGATATCGACGGATTGAATGAGCTCTCCCGAGGATCCGGATCTGGGATGTCCGGATGCCAGGCCTCGGCTCACTGACCGCGGGCAATCATGGCGGCAAGCCAGGCGCAAGCGACCTACGCCAGATTGCGGGCGAAGGAGATACACCATGTCTAGCATCGATCGCATTGGCTCCGCCGCCATGCTTTATACCCGCGGACGGCCTCAGGACGTTTCTCAACCGGCGCTGGGCCAGACACCCGAACGGGTTGCTTCCCTGATCACGGGAGGGTCCGCGCCTTCCATTTCCTCCAACCTTGCCAATGCGCTCTGGTCGCTCCAGGGCCAGCAGGGCGGATCCATCGAGGAAGCCCCCTTGCAGGGCGGCGGCCCGAGCCCGGAGGAGAAAGAATTGAGCAAATGGGCGCATATGAGCCTCGGTGAGAAAATCCGGGCGCAATATCTGGAAGCGCGGGGATTGTCGGAAGGCGATCTCGCCGCCATGCCACCCGACGAAAGGAAGGCCATAGAGGACGAGATCCAGAAGGCGATCAGGACCGCGATGGAAGCCCCAAAGGACGATGACGTGAGCGTGCTCGCCGGCATCTGAAGACGATGTGGCCCGCCCGAAGCGGAGCGGCAACGCGCCGTGCTACGATCTGATACATAAATGCGGGTTTCACGACACATGCCGGATACCTGCGGCGCAGATCATTGCCTGATCATTTTCGGATCAGGCAGGATTTGTCATGAAGAGCCAGATTTTCTTCGCCGCCGCTCTCTCAGTTGCGGGAGCAGGTTTTGGGGCTGCTTATTCGAGCCACGCGGACACGCCGCCGGAAGACGCCTCTCCCATCTATGGCGTCACGCTTCCCAAAGGATATCGCGACTGGCAGTTCATCGCTCCCGCCCAGGAAGCGCCGCCGCTCGATGAGCTTCGTGCGGTTCTTGCAAACGATATCGCCTTTAACGCCTACAAGAGCGGAACCCTGCCCTTTCCCGATGGCTCGATATTGGTGAAGCTTGCTTACAAACGGCAGCAATCGACGGAATTTCCCCCGGCCACGGTGCCCGGCGTAGCGACCACCGTGCAGGTGATGGTCAAGGACTCCAAAAAATATCCCGACAGCCATGGCTGGGGTTTCGGGCGGTTCGTCAACGGCAAACCGGTCGATGTCGCGCAGCATGAGACCTGTCTCTCCTGCCACGTGGGCAACGTCAAGGACCACGATTTTGTGTTCACGCGCTACGCGCCCTGACGAATGACAAGGCGCTGCGGCCAGCTTTTACACTCGAATACAAATCCACGGAAATCCCGACATATCAGGGATACGCGCGGCCGGGAGAGTGGCGTCATTGCCGGGCCGCCCTGGTCGCCCGGAGCCCGAACTCCCGCCTGAAAGGAAAAGATGATGACGCTGCTGGTCATTGCCTATCTCGGAGGGGCGCTGACAATTCTCAGCCCCTGCATCCTGCCTATCCTGCCCTTCGTTTTTGCGCGGACCGGGCAACCGTTCCTGCGCAGCACGTTGCCCCTGCTCGTCGGCATGGCGGCAACCTTTTCCGCGGTCGCGACGCTCGCCGCAGTGGGCGGCAGCTGGGCCATCAACGCCAATGAATATGGCCGGCTTGCCGCTCTTGCGCTGCTCGCCGTCTTCGGCGTGGGGCTGATCTCGCCGCGCGCTGCCAGCGTCGTCAGCCGCCCGGTCGTCGAACTCGGCAACCGCCTTGCCAATGCCGCCGGGAAGCCTGGGGCTGTGCCAACGGTCGCGGGTTCCCTGATGCTCGGCATCGCCACCGGCCTCTTATGGGCGCCCTGCGCCGGACCGATCCTTGGACTGGTGCTGACCGGTGCGGCCCTGAAGGGCGCCAATCTGGGGACCAGCCTGCTGCTTGCCGCTTATGCCACGGGTGCCGCGACCTCGCTTGCCGTCGCCCTGCTCGTCGGAGGCCGGGTATTTGCGGCCATGAAGCGATCTCTCGGTTTCAGCGAGCGGATCCGGCAGGGGCTTGGCGCAGCGGTTCTTGCCGGGGTCGCCGTCATCGCGCTCGGACTCGATACGGGCTTCCTGTCGCAGCTTTCCTATGCGAGTACGGCATCCTTCGAACAGCAGGTCCTCGATCGGCTCCATACCGCCAAAGCCCCTGAGCAGAAGATCGCGACGGCGGGCAAAGCCGACGGCCCGGCCACAGGCGCCAGCGCCGCGCCGTTCAGGTCGGAACTGCCGGTTGAAGGCCAGGCCCCGTCCCTCAATGGCGCCGTCGAATGGCTGAACTCGCCACCGCTCACGCGTGAACAACTGCGTGGCAAGGTCGTGCTCATCGACTTCTGGACCTATTCCTGCATCAACTGCATCCGCACCATTCCTTATGTGCGTGCCTGGGCGGAGAAATACAGGGATCAGGGCCTCGTCGTCATCGGCGTCCACGCGCCCGAATTCGCCTTCGAAAAGAAGATCGACAATGTCAGGCAGGCCGTAGCCGGCTTCAAGATCGACTATCCGGTAGCAATCGACAATGATTACAAAATCTGGCGCGCCTTTGATAACAGCTATTGGCCGGCACATTACCTGATCGATGCCAGGGGTCAGATCCGCTATCACCATTTCGGCGAGGGCAACTACCGGGAGACCGAAGAGGCGATCCAGGATCTGCTGCGCGAGGCCGGCAGCAGCGCTTCCGCCAGCGACACCGTGAGCCCCGAGGCAAACGGTGCCGAAGCCGGCGCGGATATCAGACACATGCTCTCGGGTGAAACCTATATAGGTTACCGGCAGGCGCAGAGCTTTGCGTCAAACGAGGCGATGCGCGCGGACACGCCCCGCGATTACTCCGTCAAGACACCGGCCCTGAATGAATGGGGACTTTCCGGAAAATGGACCGTTGGCGCGGAAGCGGCGACCCTTGATGTGGCAGATGGCGGCATAACCTACCGCTTCAGCGCCCGTGACCTGCATCTGGTGCTTGGGCCTGATGGTGCCGGAAAACCGGTCCGTTTCCAGGTGAGCATCGACGGCCACCCGCCAGGCGCGGATCATGGAGCCGATACGGATGCCGATGGCAATGGCGTCGTCACGTCAACCCGCCTTTACCAGCTCGTCCGCCAGTCCGGCACCGTTGAAGCCAGAACCTTCGCCATTCGTTTTCTGGATCCCGGCGTGCAGGCCTATGCCTTCACCTTCGGCTGACCCCGATTTTCATCCCACCAGCAGGAACACCAAAGGAGAAACACGATGCACCACCGTCTCATGCCAAAATTTGCACTCGCCGTCGCAACCGCCCTGATCGCTTTTACCGCACAGGCGGCAGAGGTGAAGAATATCGTCATAGTCCATGGCGCGCTCGCCGATGGCTCGGCCTGGCGCAAGGCGACAGACATCCTCGAAAGCCGGGGGTTCAACGTCACGATCGTGCAGGAGCCGATTACCTCCCTTGCCGATGACATCGCGGCAACAAACCGCGTCCTTGATCTTCAGCAAGGCCCAAGCCTGCTGGTCGGGCACAGCTACAGCGGAATGGTGATTTCGGAAGCCGGTAACCGGCCTGATGTGGCAGGTCTCGTTTATGTCGCCGCCTTCCAGCCGGAGAAGGGAGAGAGCCTTCTCGACCTCGCCGGATCAAAACCACCGGCTGGCAACGGCATCAAGCAGACGAAGGATGGCGCATTCCTTTATCTCGATCCGGCCGCCTTTGCGCAGGATTTCGCAGCCGACCTGCCCCGTGAGGAAGCGGCTTTCATGGCAAAAAGCCAGGTCTTCGCCGCCAAGGCCGCCTTTGCCGCCAAGGCCGACGAACCAGCCTGGAAAACAAAGAAGAGCTGGTCGATCGTCGCAACGCAGGACCGGTCGATCAACCCCGATCTCGAACGTGACATGGCAAAGCGCGCCGGCAGTGCGGTGACCGAGATTGCGGCGAGCCACGCGGTCTTCGCCTCCCAGCCCGAAAAGGTCGCGGATGTCATCGAACAGGCCGCCCGGCAATCCGCGGAATAAACAGCGCCACTTTTGAGGTGCTGATATAGCCGCTCCCGACACCGGGGGCGGCTGATTTGCGTTCAGAGGGCAGACCGAATGTATCAGTCTGTATCCAGAGCCGTCGCTGCTACAAAACCATTCACATTCGTGCCCCCTGGGACACATCGAGGATACACGCTGAGCGTTACCTGCCCATCATCCAACATGGACAGGAGAGACAGCAATGAATTCCGAGATCAATTTCCAGCGCCGCCGCTTCTTCGGCATTGCCGCAATGACGGTTGCCGCCGTCGAATTCGGTGCGGCAGGCCTGGCGTACGCCAAAGGCGAACCCGCTTCGACTCAACCCTCAGCGCCAAGCGGCGGAGCCACCTCCTTTGGCGCCCTGAAGCAGGTCAAGGCGGGCGTCCTTAATGTGGGTTATGCCGAAGCTGGCCCCGCAGACGGCCCGGTCGCGCTGCTGCTGCACGGCTGGCCGTATGACATCTACAGCTATGTCGATGTCGCGCCCATCCTTGCTTCGGCGGGATATCGGGTGCTTGTCCCCTATCTGCGCGGATATGGCACGACCCGTTTTCTCTCGGACGAAACCGCGCGCAACGGGCAGCAGGCAGCACTTGCGGTCGACATGATCGCCTTTCTCGACGCGCTCGGCGTCAAACAGGCCATAGTGGCTGGATACGACTGGGGCGCGCGCACTGCCGACATCATCGCGGCACTCTGGCCAGAGCGTTGCACGGGCCTCGTGTCGGTGAGCGGTTACCTTATCGGCAGTCAGGAAATCAACAGGAAGCCGCTTCCGCCCAAGGCGGAACTCTCCTGGTGGTACCAGTTCTATTTCGCGACTGAACGCGGCCGTGCGGGCTATGCCGCAAACACCCGCGACTTCGTTCGCCTGATCTGGCAGACGGCATCTCCGACCTGGAAATTCAGCGACGAGACCTTTGATCGTTCCGCTCCCGCATTCGACAACCCCGACCATGTGGCGATCACTATCCACAATTACCGCTGGCGGCTGGCACTGGCCGAAGGCGAAGCCAAATATGATGATTACGAGCGCCAGCTTGCAAAACTTCCGGTCATCACCGTTCCGACGATAACGCTGGAAGGTGACGCCAATGGCGCGCCGCATCCGGACCCTTCCGCCTATGCATCGAAGTTTTCCGGCAAGTACCAGCACCGCAATATCAGCGGCGGGATCGGTCATAACCTTGCGCAGGAGGCGCCGGAGGCATTTGCCAAGGCGGTTCTCGACGTCGCAAAGCTTTAGGCTTGCCGAAGCCCGCGAACCGTTGTCTTACTGCCTGTGACAGCGGATGACGCGGTAGCGGGCCACTTGAACCGTCCGGACGACGAAGGCACCCAATGGAACATATCGATCACATTCTTGTCGTTGACGACGACAGGGAAATCCGGGAACTGGTCTCCAGCTACCTGAAGAAGAACGGCTTGCGCACCACCGTTGCGGCCGACGGACGACAGATGAGAAGTTTTCTCGATGGCAACGCCGTCGATCTGATCGTGCTCGACGTGATGATGCCCGGCGATGACGGGCTGGTTCTCTGCCGAGAGTTGCGGGCCGGCAAGCACAAGGCCACGCCGGTGCTGATGCTGACCGCACGCGACGACGAGATGGATCGGATCATCGGGCTCGAAATGGGCGCCGACGACTATTTGTCGAAACCCTTCGCAGCCCGGGAGCTTCTCGCACGCATCAAGGCCATCCTGCGCCGCACCCGAATGCTGCCTCCCAATCTGCAGATCAGCGAGGCGGGGCAGCTCCTGACATTTGGTGAGTGGCGTCTCGACACGGTGGGCCGCCACCTGCTCGACAGAGAGGGCACGACAGTGGCCCTGAGCGGCGCTGAATACCGGCTTCTCAGGGTCTTCATCGATCATCCCCAGCGCGTCCTCAACCGCGACCAGCTCTTGAACCTCACCCAGGGGCGCGATGCCGAAATCTTCGACCGGTCGATCGATCTTCTCGTGAGCCGCGTGCGCCAGCGGCTGGGGGATGATGCGCGGGAACCCACCTACATCAAGACGGTGCGGGCGGAAGGTTATGTCTTTTCGGTACCGGTGGAGATTTCGGAGCCGAGGACATGAACCGCCGGCACCTGCTTGCCGGCTGGTGGCCACGCTCGTTGCGGTCCAGGCTCTTTCTCATCCTGTTCGCCGGCCTTGCCATTGCCTATGGCCTGTCGTTCAGCATCCTTTTTGCCGAACGATACATGTCGGCCAAGGCAGTCATGCTCGGCACCCTGGAACAGGACCTTGCGGTTTCGATTGCCATCGTCGACCGCCTGCCTGCTGGGGAGCGAGCCGACTGGGTCAATCGTCTCAGCCGCAGCAACTATCAACTCGTCCTCGGCCCCGGCCTTCCCGGCGTTTCCGACATGTCCGGACGCGGCGCGGAAATCGCGCAGAGGATCGAGGAAGCCGTGGGACACAGGTTTCCCGTCAGGGTCGAGTCCATTCCCGGCGACGGCAAGAGGCTTCAGGCACATCTGACGTTATCCGACGGCTCGCCGTTGACGATCGATGTCACCCCACGCGGCGTGATGCCTTTGGCGGAATGGCTGCCTTATGTCTTCGCTGCGCAAATGGTGGTTCTCCTGCTGTTGACCTGGCTTGCGGTGCGGCAAACGACCCGGCCCCTCAGCGCGCTTGCTGCCGCAGCGGAAGCGCTCGATCCGGGAGAGAAGGGTTTGCCGATGAGCGAGAATGGACCAAGCGAAGTTGCCCATGCCGCCCGCGCTTTCAACGCCATGCGTGATCGCGTCGCGCAATATCTCGAAGAACGCGTCCAGATTCTGGCGGCGATCTCGCACGACCTGCAGACGCCCATCACCCGCATGCGATTGCGGGCCGATATGGCCGACGATACGCCGGAAAAGGAAAAACTGGTCAGCGACCTGCGTGAAATCGAACGCCTCGTGCAGGACGGGATCGCTTATGCACGCAGCGCTCACGGCAATGGCGAGAAAGCATCGCGGATCGACCTGGCTTCCTTCATCGACAGCATCGCATACGACTATCAGGATACCGGAAAGGCCGTCACGGTCTCCGGCATCGTCCGCGGCACGGCGTCGACCAAACCGCATGCATTGCGCAGAATATTGACGAACTTCATAGATAACGCCCTCAAATTCGCCGGTGGTGCCGAAATCACGGTGGACCGGCGCGCTGAAGGCGCCGTGGTCATAACCGTGCTGGATCGCGGACCGGGTATTCCTGACCAGATGCTGCAAAATGCCATGCAGCCCTTCTTCCGAATTGAAACGTCGAGGAACCGCGACACAGGCGGAACAGGTCTCGGACTTGCAATCGCGCAACAGCTCGCCGGAACGATCGGCGGCTCGGTGCGCCTCTATAACAGGCAGGGTGGTGGGCTCGCGGCCGAAGTGACCTTTCCCTGAAGGAAGGCGGCCGATGATATTGTCGGCCGCTACGTTTCGATACAGTTTCGCAATTTCCAGAAACATGCCGGATACGCTGATCCGTCACAACGCTCCTATCAGAAGACGCCGCAGCAGCGGCACAATGAAAGGAGCCTCCCATGACCAAGATCGAGACTGTTCTTTATACCGGCAAGACCCACACGACCGGCGGCCGTGACGGATCGGCGCAGAGCGACGACGGTGCGCTCGGCATCAAGCTCTCGCCTCCGGGCAGCGGCAAGCCGGGTACGAATCCCGAGCAGCTCTTTGCCGCCGGCTGGTCGGCATGTTTTATCGGCGCCATGACAAAGGCGGCGGCAAAACACCAGCTCCGGCTTCCGGCCGATACCGCCGTCGATGCGGAAGTCGATCTCGGCACAACGAGCGGTGAGTTCTTCCTGCAGGCTCGTCTGTCGATCAGCCTGCCCGGTATCGAACGCGCCGCCGCGCAGGCCATCATCGAGGATGCTCACCAGATCTGCCCATATTCGAAGGCAACCAGAGGCAATATCGATGTTTCGCTCAAGCTCGCTTAAGCCTGTTGTCTCCGCCCGTGCACTCGTCATCGCCGTCGTGTTTGCGGCGATATTTGCGGCGCCGTGCATCTATGACGCAACATCCAATGAAGCCTCGCCGCTTGCAGGGTTTCTGGGCGTCGTTTCAGCAATGTAGAGCATAGGGAAACGGCTCGGGGCCCGCCGCAGCCGTTTCCGCTTTTGCCCGTTCGCGCTCCACGCGGAGCATATCAGACGTGCCCCGGCGGTGACCGGCTTCACCAAATCCCCTTTCCAATCTTGAATGAGGTCAGATCCATGCGATCGATTGAACACATCTATGTCGACGGTAAATTTGTACTGCCTGACGGCAAAGAACGTCTGGAACTTTTCAATCCGGCAACGGAAGAGAAAATCGGCGATGTCCGGCTTGGCAACGCTGATGATGTCAATGCTGCGGTGGCCGCCGCAAAACGGGCGTTCCCCGCAATGGCTTCATCCAGCAAGGCAGAGCGCATCGATATGCTGCGGAGCTTGCGCGACGCGATTTCAGCGCAACCGGACGCACTCGCTCAAGCCATGACCGAGGAATATGGAGCACCGACCTATTTTACGGCCTTCTCGGTTCAGAACACCGCGTCGATTTTCGATGTGATGGCTGAAACCGTGGCAAAGTACGACTTCGACCGGGTTGCAGGCAAAAGCATGGTCAATATGCTGCCGCGCGGCGTTATGGCAGCGATAACCCCCTGGAACAGCAATTTCGGATTCATCGCCACCAAGCTCGCACATGCAATCGGTTCCGGTTCGACCCTTGTCATCAAGCCGGCCGAGCAGAGCGCGTCCCAGACCGATATCCTCGTCAGAAAGCTGCATCAGGCCGGCCTGCCGGCAGGAATCCTCAACGTCGTCAACGGCACGGGTCCGGTGGTCGGCGCGGCATTGACGCAACATCCCGACGTGGCAACCATCAGCTTTACGGGTTCGACCCAGGCAGCGAAAATCATTCAACGCGCTGCAATCGACGGCATGAAGAGAGTGATACTGGAGCTGGGAGGTAAAGCGCCCACCATCATCCTGCCGGATGCCGATCTTGACAAGGCAATCCCCGTCGCCCTGATGTCAGGCTTTGCAAATAGCGGCCAGGCCTGCGTCGCGGGCACCCGCATCCTCGCACCACGCTCCCGACTCGGCGAAATTTCCGAGCGACTGAGGACGCAGACTGAAAAATTCAAGGTCGGGGATGGCCGTGATCCGGAGGTTCAGATCGGGCCGCTCGCCAGCCTTGCCCAGTGGGAGAGGATTCAGGCCTATATCCGGCTTGGTGTCGAAGAAGGCGCCACGCTCCTGACGGGCGGAGCGGGGCGACCGGCTGGATTTGAAAAAGGATGGTTCGCCCGCCCGACAATCTTTGCCGATGTCAGGAATGACATGCGCATCGCGCGTGAAGAAATCTTCGGTCCTGTCCTATGCCTTCTCGCCTATGACGATGAAGATGAGGCCGTCGCGATCGCCAATGACAGCGATTATGGACTGCAGGCCTATGTGCTGGGATCCGACCTCCGGCATGCCGAGCGAATAGCGGCAAGGCTGCTGGCTGGTCGTGTCGTGATCAACGGCGCTCCCCATGATCCCCGCGCGCCCTTCGGAGGCTTCAAACAATCCGGTATCGGCAGGGAAATCGGCGCCTTCGGCCTCGACGGCATGCTCGAACCGCGCGCCATTCTGACGCCATAACCCCAAAGGTCCAGCGCGTCGCCAACTTCCGAAGGGCTTTGTATCCGCAAGTATCAGCCGGACGAAATGCAACGTTGGGTGACGCAAAAGCGGGTCAAGGGAAACAGCCGGGATACGATCACCGCATACCAGTTTCCGGCGCGAAATGGTCGCGAAACCCATCAAATGGAGATAAAAATGACCGACATCTTCACCCCTGCAAAAAGAGGCGCGGCAACCGCCATCGCCCTTGGGTCTGCAATGGCTGTCCTCATCGCCTTCACGCCCGCTCTTGCTGTCGAGAGCGGCAAGCCGCTCCAATCCGACACCGCAGCCGGCGATGACGGCATCCGGCCGTTCCAGATCCATGTTGATCAATCACAGATTGACGACCTGAAGACCAGGATCAGAAATTCACGCTGGCCGGACAAGGAAACCGTGGGCGATATCTCCCAGGGCATTCAGCTGGCGCGGGTGCAGGACCTCGTTCAATATTGGGGCAGCGATTATGACTGGCGGAAAGCCGAGAAAGAACTGAACGCATTGCCGCAGTTCATCACCAGGATCGATGGCGTCGACATTCACTTCATTCACGTCCGCTCGCGCCATCCCAACGCCCTGCCTGTCATCCTCACCCATGGCTGGCCAGGTTCCATCTTCGAATTCACGAAGGTTATCGGCCCGCTGACGGATCCGACCGCTTACGGCGGCAAGGCAGAAGACGCATTCGACGTGATCATTCCCTCCATCCCCGGTTACGGTTTTTCGGGCCACCCGACCGATCTCGGCTGGGGACCGGAGCGCGTCGCTCACGCATGGGATACCCTTGTGAAACGACTGGGCTACACTCGTTATGTCTCCCAGGGCGGCGACCATGGTTCGGTCATTTCCGATGCGCTCGCACGCCAGGCTCCAAAGGGCCTGCTTGGCATTCACCTCAATATGCCGGCCACCGTTCCCGGAGCGCTGATGAAGGGTATCAACAGCGGTGATCCCGCACCGGCGGATCTGTCGACGCCCGAACGAAATGCCTATAATGCGCTGCAGGAATTTTTCGGCCGGAACGCGGCTTATGGCGCGATGATGGTGACACGACCCCAGACGATCGGATATTCGCTCTCCGATTCCCCCAGCGGCCTTGCATCGTTCATCTATGAGAAATTCGTGCAGTGGAGCGACAGCAATGGCGAGCCAGAAAACGTGCTTTCCAGAGACGAAATGCTCAATGACATCACGCTCTACTGGTTGACCAACAGCGGCGCGTCCGGCGCGCGCTTCTACTGGGAAAACAACAATAACAACTTCAGCGCGGACGCCCAGAAGACCCGGGACATCAAAATCCCCGTCGGCATCACGGTTTTCCCGAAAGAAATCTATCAGGCACCCGAGAGCTGGAGCAGGCAGGCCTATCCGTCACTCACCTATTATCATCAGGTGGATCACGGCGGACACTTCGCCGCCTGGGAGCAGCCCGAGATTTTCTCCCGTGAGATTCGGGAGGTTTTCAGAAAGCTGCGCTGAGAGCCGTTACGTTGGAAGCGCGACCCCCAGGCCGCGCTTCATCGCGATATTGCCCGGTTTAGCCCTGGGCATTTCAGCAGTAAAAAAGGCCGTCCCTTGGCACAGATCGAGGAACGGCTTTCCCTATATGAGGCAGAGACGTTTCAGGCCGCAACGGCGATCCGTCCGGCCATCCATTGATCCAGCGACGATCGCAGCATGGATCCGGGAACGGCGTCAGTGGAGGCAATCGCAATCAGGTGTTTTGCGGCGTCGATTGCCATCGCGCATCCGATCGGCAGGCGATTATCTTCGCAGAACTCGTTCAAAACCTTGCGGATCGACAGAAGCGATACTGCTTCGTTGGTCATATCGGATCTCCACCTTGATAGCGACGCTACGCCAATGGATGGAGAGGTGTTGTGTCCGGAGTTTTCCAAAGAGGGCTGGAAATGGTACCGGGATGTAGCTTGACCGTTTTCAGATACAATAAGCTACTGCCGACGATGGCGACCGAACGGTCCGGTCTGCAATTCGGTTTCGTAACTTGACTGAGCGGGCCCCCGCCCGGCTCCGACCCGATTTTCCGCATCGGCCTGGCGGGGGAGAGGAAGCTCATGCTGAATATTCTCCATCTCGGGCAGGCTTGCGATGCCGTCACGAAGGGCAAGGTCTTCATAAGATGGCTTGAACGGCATCGAAATCTCCTGCTTACGAGAAATTGGCCGCCATCCGCTTCTGCAGGTAGCGGCCGTTTTATGCGATCAACCCTTCACGAAGGCCAGCAGATCGGGATTGATGATGTCGGCATGCGTAGTCAGCATGCCATGCGGATAACCCTTGTAAACCTTCAGCGTGCCGTTTTTCAGAAGCTTGACTGACAATTCGGCCGAATCTGCGATCGGCACGACCTGGTCGTCATCGCCGTGGAGAACGAGCGTCGGCACCGTGATCGCCTTGAGGTCTTCCGTCTGATCGGTTTCCGAGAACGCCTTGACCCCGTCATAATGGGCCTTAGCACTGCCCATCATGCCCTGACGCCACCAGTTCTGGATGACACCGGGATAGATTTTGGCATCCGGCCGGTTGAAACCGTAGAACGGACCGGCCGGCACGTCGAGGAAAAACTGCGCGCGGTTCTCGGCCACGCCCTTGCGGAAGCTGTCGAAGACTTCGATGGGCAGGCCGCCGGGATTGGAAGGCGTCTTCAGCATCAGCGGCGGAACGGCGGAGACGAGCACGGCCTTGGCAACACGACCCTGCGGCTCGCCGAATTTGGCGACATAGCGCGCGACCTCACCGCCGCCCGTCGAGTGACCGATGTGAACCGCATTCTTGAGATCGAGATGTTCGGCAACGGCGGACGCATCGGCGGCATAATGATCCATGTCGTGGCCGTCGCTCACCTGCTGCGAACGGCCGTGGCCGCGGCGATCATGCGCCACGACGCGGTAACCATTCTGGACGAAGAACAGCATCTGCGCATCCCAGTCGTCGGAGGACAGCGGCCAGCCATGATGGAACACGATCGGCTGGGCGTCCTTCGGACCCCAGTCCTTGAAATAGATTTCGACGCCGTCCTTGGTCTTTACGAATGACTCGGTCATTGCGAATGTTCCTTCGTTGCGGGATGGGATGGATTTTGAAAATGCGAGCGACGGCATGGCCATCGCAGTGGAAAGCGCGGCGCCGGCCAGCAGGACATGCCGTCTGGAAATTGCGAGCTCGATGGGATTGTCGGTCATTTCGTTTTCCTGCTCGACTTCAGCGCGCGCGGCGGGTGGTTTCGAACAGGAACCAGGTACGGCGCTCCGTCTCGTCGATCCAGTTTTCAATCAGGCTGGTGGTGGCGTGGTCATTGAGATCGGAGGTCACGCTGTGCGTTTGCCGCAGGATGGCGGTCAGTTGCTTGTTGTCCTCGCGAAGTTCGGCCAGCATGTCTTCCGGCGTGACGAAGTCGGCGTCGTTGTCGAGGAGACGCTTGACGCGGGCAATATGACCGATGGAGCGGATGGTCGTACCGCCGATCTTGCGCGCCCTTTCGGCAATGTCGTCGGTCATTGCAAATATCTGGGCGCCCTGCTCGTCCAGCAGCGTGTGATAGTCCCGGAAATGCGGTCCGGAAACATGCCAGTGGAAATTCTTGGTCTTGATGTAGAGCGTGAAGACATCCGCCAGCAGCGCGGTCAGCGTAGCGGAGATTTCGCGGCTCGCTTCGGTGCCGAGATCGGTTGGCGTTGCGAGTGGAAGCTTGCGGTTTTTGGCAGCTGTGGTCGTGTCCATGATCGTTCTCCTTTGGCAATCGACCGCTCGTTGTTGAGCGCCCCTGTTGCGGCTGTCTGATCGGCACCGAGAATAGGGAGAAGGATGGTTCAGGAGAAATCGGCTGCTGGTACAGTCCACCCGATACCTAAGTGTAGTTTCGGCAAGGCCTGGCCTGCGATAATTTCTGCCTGTCGCCCCGCCCCAGGGCGATTGGCTCGCAGAAGCCAGAAACTCCGGTGTCCCCCTCCCCCGGAGCCGCGGATCTCCCTCCCGATCCGCCAAGGCCGCCCCCGCCGCAGGAGGCGGCCTTTTTTCGTTTCGGCCTCGGGAACGGAGGCAACCTATGCCTGAGTATTATGTTTACCCCTTCGCAGTTGCGTTAGCGTCACTCAGCATGAGTATCGTCAATCGGCACAATCGAAGGAACCTCTGACATGGCAGAAGAACGGCCGGAAGGTATTGAAAAATACGATCACCCAGCCGGTGGCTGGGATGCATTGAAGGCCGTCGCAAAGACGCTCGCGCATCAGCATATCATCGCGCAGGGCACCATGACGCTGCTCAAGGCCAATCAGCCCGAGGGTTTCGACTGTCCCGGCTGCGCCTGGCCCGATCCCAAACACACCTCATCCTTCGAGTTCTGCGAAAACGGCGCCAAGGCCATTACCTGGGAATCGACCGCGAAACGATCCGGACCGGAGTTCTTCGCGCAGCATACGGTTTCCGAACTGTGGCAGTGGACGGATCACAAGCTTGAGGATGCCGGCCGGCTGACCCTTCCCCTGCATTACAATGCTACGAGCGATCGCTACGAGCCCATCGCCTGGGACGATGCCTTCCGCCTGATAGCGCAGGAATTGAACAAGCTCGACGATCCCGACAAGGCGGAATTCTATACGTCCGGCCGGGCCTCCAACGAGGCCGCGTTTCTCTATCAGCTTTTCGTGCGCGCGTATGGGACGAACAATTTCCCTGACTGTTCCAACATGTGCCACGAGGCCACCAGCGTCGGGCTTCCGAAATCCATCGGCGTCGGCAAAGGCACGGTGACGCTGGAGGATTTCGATCTTGCCGATGCAATCTTCAGCTTCGGCCACAATCCCGGCACCAACCATCCCCGGATGATGACGACGCTGCACAATGCCGCCAAACGCGGTGTCCCGATCATCGTCTTCAATCCGTTGAAGGAACGGGCGCTGGAACGCTTCGCCGCACCACAGGACCCGATTGAAATGGCGACGCTGTCCTCGACGCCCATCGCCTCCGCCTATCATCAGCTCCGCACCGGCGGTGATCTCGCCGCCCTCAAGGGCATCATGAAGGCGGTGTTCGAACTGGATGCGGAAAGCCTTGGTGCGGGTGGCGCCGGCGTGCTCGATCGAGCCTTCATCGAAGAGCACACGGCCGGCCTTGAGGCGCTGCGTGCCGATATCGACGCCACTTCCTGGGATATCATCTCATCCGTCAGTGGACTGACGAAAGAGGCGCTTGAAAGCGCTGCGCGGATTTATGTGAAGGCCTCGAACGTCATCATCTGTTACGGCATGGGCATCACGCAGCACGCCAAGGGCACCGGCAATGTGCAGCAGATCGCAAACCTGCTGCTGCTGCGCGGCAATATGGGCCGCCCGGGCGCGGGCATTGCACCCATTCGCGGCCATTCCAACGTGCAGGGAGACCGCACCGTCGGCATTACCGAAATCCCGAACAAACCCCTGTTGGATGGCATGGAGCGCGCTTTCGGTTTTCGGCCGCCTGCGGAAAAGGGACATAATGCCATCGAAGCCATCGGGGCGATCCTTGCCGGGAAATCCAGGGCGCTCATCTGCCTTGGCGGAAACCTCGCCGTCGCCATGTCGGATACGGCAGCGACCTTCGAGGGCATGCGCAAACTCGATCTCGTCGTTCACATTGCGACAAAACTCAACCGCTCGCATCTTCTGACGGCCAGAACATCGCTGATCCTGCCATGCTTCGGACGCACCGATCTGGACACGCAGGCCTCAGGCCCGCAGGCGGTGACCGTCGAAGATTCGATGTCGATGGTGCATGCCTCGCGCGGTTTCCTCAACCCGCCGGGAGAGCTTGTAAGATCGGAGCCAGCCATCATCGCCGCTATTGCCAAAGCGACCATCGGCAACCGTTACGGAATTGACTGGGATTGGCTGATTGCCGATTACGACCGCATCCGCGACAAGATCGAGGAGGTCTTTCCCGATTTCAGGGATTTCAACAGCCGGGTCCGGGTGAAAGGCGGTTTCCGCCTCGATGTCGCGGCGTCCTATCGTCGCTGGAATACGGAGAGCGGCAAGGCCAATTTCCTCGTCGCCACGGGGCTTGAGGAAGATCCGCTCATCTCCAATCCGGACGCGCTCGTCCTGACGACCATCCGCAGCCACGATCAATACAATACGACGATCTACGGCATGGATGACCGTTATCGCGGCGTCTTCGGGCGCAGGGACATTATCTTCATGAACCGGCACGACCTTGCCGAGCGTGGCCTGAAGGATGGCGACCGCATCGACATTCACGGCATCGGCGCAGAAAGCGCGGACAGACACCTCGTGCAGGGTTTTACGGCCGTCGAATACAATATCCCAAAGGGTTCGGCGGCCGGCTATTATCCGGAGATGAATGCGGTGGTGGCGCTTGGCCATTATGATCGCCTTTCCGGAACGCCATCCTACAAGGGTGTTCCGATCACCATAAGCGCGTCGGCGACCTGAAGAGCGGCTTTCCGCTGCCTCGAGTCAAATTCACGGAAACCTCACCACCGACCATCTTGCGTGGCCTGTGGATGAGCGATCGTACATGCGTATTTTTCGATATAACGTCGCACTGTTTTCCCGCTATCCTGATGTTTCGACGACGGGGGGCAACCAAGACCTATGTATAGGTCAGGTTGTGCTGAAAAACCCGTATTGTCTTCAAAAATCGCGTCGGGGGAACAATGTCGATTGCGTCAATGATGTTTCGTGCTCGCGAGCCGGAAGGCGGAACGCACCATCTGGCCTTTGGCCTTGGGGCGCTAGCGCTGGCGGCCGCGGTATTTTACGTCGATACCTATACCGACATAGAAGGCGCGATCGCGGTTCTCTATGTGATCACGATCCTTTTGGCCGCACAGGCGATAACCCGGTCCGGACTGATCGCCATCTCCTGTATCTGCGCCATTCTTTCCCTGTTGTCCTATGCGGCAACCCATGCAGAGGACGCGGATTTCCAGTCGGCCCTTCGATTGGTCGTCGCCCTTGCGGCACTTGCCGTCACGACCATGCTGCTTCTGAAAACGGAAACCGCCCGGCTGGCGATGTTGTCCGTCAACGCGGCACTGAAGGAAAGCGAGGAGCGCTATCGCTCGATTTTCGACCGCACGCGCGTCGCACTCTGGGAGCGTGACTATTCAAAGCTTCACGCTCTGCTCATGGGCCTCAGGCAGCAGGGCATCACCGACATGCGCGCTCATGCGCGCGCCAATCCGGATTTCACGCAGCGATGCATTGAGCTCATCACGGTCGTTGCGTCGAACGAAGCCGGCAAGGAAATGCTCGGCTACGACTCCTCGATCCGCGGTACCCTTCAGCAATCGGTCGTTTCCTCCTCCGGCAAGTTCATTGATGTATTGCAGGCGATCATCGACAACCGGCGTGTCTTCGAAGACAAAGTGGTCGTGCGCACCGACAGCGGCGAAGACAAGCTCGTGCTGCTTTCCATCAGTTTCCCCGCCGAAGCGACCTCCTTCAACCGGGTGGTGGTCAGCATGGTGGATATCACCCAGCGCGAAATGGAGCTGAAGGCGCTGGCGGAAGCACAGGCGGAACTGACTAAGGCCTCCAAGGCGGCGGCAGTCGGCGCCATGTCCGCATCGCTCTCTCACGAATTGAACCAGCCGCTCGGTGCCATCATCGTCAATGCGCAGACGTTGCTGCGCTGGCTCGACCGAGATCCGCCGGATCTCGCGGCCGCCCGCCGCTCGGCCGAACGCATGATCCGCGATGGCGAGCGCGCCAGTGACATCATCCAGAACACACGCAGTTTGCTCACCCATACGAGCGGCAAGGTGGAAACCTTCGACCTCGATGAGTTCATCGATGAAACCCTCAGCCTTCTCGAACATGAACTGGAGCGCAGCGGCACCACGGTCCATGTGGAAAAACAAGCCACTCCGCCGATAACGGCCGTCAGGATCGAATTGCAGCAGGTTCTCATCAACCTCCTCACCAATGCCATTCAGGCCATGGACGAGGCGGGTATCGGCAATCGCGCCATCACGGTGCGGAAAAAGCGCGAAGACGGGGATAATATTCAGATCGCGGTTGAGGACAGTGGCCCCGGCTTTCCCGCGCAGATGAAAGACAAGCTGTTTTCGCCGTTTTTCACGACGAAGGAGACGGGAATGGGCATGGGGCTTTCCATATGCCGCACCACATTGGAAGCACGGGGCGGCAGGCTCACCGGCGACAATCACCCTCTCGGTGGGGCGGTGTTTACCATTTCCATGCCGATCAGCCAGGAGATGGAACATGCCTGAGCCACGCAAGACAACGAAGGAGCCGCTTTCACCCGTCGTTTTCATCGTTGATGACGATGTGTCGATGCGGGAGGCGCTTACCGATCTTTTCCGCTCCATGAAATTCGATGCCGAAGCGTTCGACAGCGCCGCCGCTTTCCTAGAAAAAGCCAATCTGAACCGGCACGGCTGCCTGCTGCTGGACGTGCGGCTTCCGGGCACAAGCGGTCTTGATTTCCAGATGCAGCTGGAACGCGTCGGCAACAGGATGCCGATCATTTTCATGACAGGCTTCGGTGATATTCCGATGAGCGTGCGGGCGATGAAAGCAGGAGCCGTGGATTTTCTGACCAAGCCCTTCAAGGAACAGGACATTCTGGATGCCGTCGCGGCTGCGATGGAACGGGACGCGTCACGCCGCCGCGAAAGTGCCCAGAACGAGGCCGTCACCTCCCTTGCCGGGCAACTGACGCCAAGGGAGCGTGAGGTCATGGGCGCCGTTGTCCGCGGCCTGATGAACAAACAGATCGCCTACGAACTCGGTATCAGCGAAGTTACCGTGGAGCTGCACCGGGGTAATGTCATGCGCAAAATGGAGGCCAGATCAGTCGCCGACCTCGTGCGAAAGGCGGAACTGATTGGCGAGAAGCTCCGACCACCTGTATCTTAGTATGGTATCTTTCAAACGGGCCTGAGCGCATAGAGAAAGAAAGAAATAGAAAAGGTCGCTCTCATTGCCCCCCGTTCCCGTCATTGCCGTCGTCGACGACGATCCCGCCATCCGCGAAGCCATGGATGATCTCATCATGTCCTTCGGTTACGAATGCCGCCTGTTTGCATCTGCCGAGCATTTTCTGGAGTCGCAGCAGCAGGCGGGCATCGACTGTATCGTCGTGGATGTGAAAATGCCCGGTCTGTCCGGTATCGAGTTGCAGAGCGAGCTGAACAGGCGCGGCAGCCATCCGCCGATGATCTTCGTAACCTCCTACGAGGATGAACGCACCCGGAATGCTGCCCTGAGCGGCGGCGCTTTGGCCTTTCTTCGCAAGCCGGTCAATATCGGCAATCTGATCGGATGCCTGGAATCCGTTCTCGGCCAGCGGCCCTGACCGCAGCGTGACGCTCGGCCACCTGGCAATCGAGCATCGCCGCCCTTCCCAGACTGCGCAGACGGCCTTCCATCACGCTGACCTCCCCCTATCCCCATGAATATCCGTCACTACGTTACGCCCCGACGCCTTGCCGTCCGGGCACGCATTGCGTTGAGCGCATGACTTCCGGCGCGCATGTCCTCCGCCAACACCTTCCGCTATACGAACTAGACCTCTGTATAGATGCCGACGCCTCCACCTCGCCGTAGCCTTTGTTCCAGTCAAGCGCCTCCCTTCCGGACGGTCCTTGCAGCACCATCACCCTTTTTGTGGAGCAGGGCATGACCTCCATCAGTCAGAATGCAGACGAGCGCCAACCTCGTCACTTCAAAGTCGCAGCGGTGTTGGCATTGGGTGCGATTGCAGTGCTCGGTGGCAATGCTCTCCTGATCAGGAATACCGAAACGGCACTTGCCGCCTCCGAGGACGTCGCATCGGCCAGCGCCTTCCGCGTCCTCACACCGCAGACGATTGACGGGCTGGCGGGACTTTCCACCCCTGTGACGACCAGCGGCGATGCAGCAGAAGGCGTGGCTGTTCCGGCCGTGGACAAGACGTCCTGCGTCGCAACCCGCGCCGCCCGGAAAACGGACCGGCATGACACGCTCGATCCCAGAGCCTTCTGCCAGTTGCAGCATCGCCTCTTCAATGCCGAGTTGATCGACCGCATCGCCGTGCTCCAGCTCGCATCACAACCCCGCTTTATCGATACCTCGTCCCAACTCGCCATGAACAAGGAGTTCTGAAATGGAAACGTTGACCAGACGCGCAGTCCTCGCAATCGGCGCCGTCGGCGGCACCGCCCTTGCCGCCAGCACGGCCGGAGCAGCGTCGTTCGGCAATCCCGATCAGCCCGCCGAAGGAGCAATCAATGCCAATGCCGCCGGTCTCAGCGATCCCGGCCCGAAGAACCCTGCGATCAACGACCAGTTTCCGTCCTTCCAGAGCCCACCGGCGACCGATGTCGGCGACATGCAGCTTTTCTGGGGCTCGTTTAACAACGCCGCCAAACGTATCCAGAACGGCGGCTGGGCCCGTCAGGTGACCAAGTCGGACTTCGCGATTTCGGATGCCGTCTCCGGCGTCAACATGCGGCTGGGACCGGGCGGCATTCGCGAGATGCACTGGCACCGGGCGGCAGAATGGGCGATCATGACCAACGGGCGTTGCCGCATCACGGTGCTCGATACGCAGGGTCGCGCCTATGTGCAGGACGTCGAGGCCGGTGACCTGTGGTATTTTCCGGCGGGTTATCCTCATTCGCTACAGGGACTTGGTCCCGACGGGTGCGAATTCGTCATCGTGTTCGATGAAGGCGACCAGTCCGAATATGGCACCCTGCTGCTGACGGACTGGTTGGCGCATACCTCTCCCGAACTGCTGGCCAAGAATTTCGGCGTCGCACAGGATGTGTTCCGCAACATTCCGCTGCAGAACCTCTGGATATTCCAGGGCAAGGAGCCGGGTCCACTCTCGAAGGATCAGGAAGCCGTTGCCGGCGCCGGTCTTCCGCCTTTTCCCTTTACCTATAAACTTGCCGCATCAAAACCGCTGAAGGAAAATGCCGCCGGCGTTATTCGCCTTGCGGACAGCAGCGCCTTTACCGTGTCCAAAACCATTGCCGCCGCCGTTGAAACGATCAAGCCAGGCGGTGTACGCGAAATGCACTGGCATCCCAATGCGGACGAATGGCAATACTGGATCAAGGGTGAAGGCCGGATGACCGTGTTCGACGCGGGCCCACGCAGCCAGACCGCCGATTTCCGCGCCGGCGATATTGGTTACGTGAAAAGGAGCCAGGGCCACATCATCGAAAATACCGGAAAGACCGATCTGCAATTCGTCGCGGTCTTCAAGGCTGCCGAATACCAGGAGGTCAGCCTGTCGTCCTGGCTGACGCACACCCCGCCGGCACTGGTCGCCCAGCACCTGAATGTCAGCATCGAGGATGTAGCGAAATTTCCCGCCAACCAGCCAGCGATCATGCCGGGCTGAATATTTTGTTCCTCTATTGACCGGCGTTTTGGCACGTCCAATCCGCCGGTCTTTCCTCACCCCGATAATGCTCCTCGCGGCAATACCCATATCGAAAGACAGGAACGGGCCATGAAACCATTGACAATCCGCATCGCCGGCGGCTCGCTTGCCGGTCTCTTCACGGCGATATTGCTTCAGGAGGACGGGCACGATGTGAGAGTGTACGAACGCTCATCGTCCGGGCTCGCGGGGCGCGGTGCAGGACTGGTGCCGCAGCAGGACCTGTTCGAGGTTCTCGGTCAGATCGGCTGTGAAAACGTCGCCCATGTCGGTGTGGTCGCGAAGGAGCGCATCTATCTCGATGCCGGTGGTCGCGTCGCCCAGCGCCAAAACACGCCGCAGATGCAGGTTTCCTGGGACTACCTCTTTGAGAGCGTATCCTCCCGTCTCCTGGCGGACACCTATCGTCTCGGACACCATATCGAGGCGGTTCGGGATGCCCCGGAGGGAGTGAAGTTGTCCTTTACCGACGGTAGGGAAGAGCGCGCTGATCTGGTGATCGGTGCGGATGGTCTGGGTTCGGCAATCCGCAGCGCCGTCAACCGCCGCTCGGAAAACACCTATGCGGGTTATGTCGCCTGGCGCGGGCTGGTCCCTGAAACAAACCTGCCTGCCGATGCGGCCCTGCTCCTGGACCGCTTCGCCTTCTACATCGCGCCCGGAATTCACGTTCTGGGTTATCTGGTGCCCGGGCCACGCGGCGAGACCCAGCCGGGACAGCGCCGTTACAACTGGGTCTGGTATCGTCCGACAACGGCGGAAGAGCTTGCCCGAACCTTCACCGGCGGTGATGGCAGGCATTTCGAACATTCTTTGCCCCGCGGCGAACTCTCCGAGAGCCGCCGCGCGCAATTGCGCGAAGACGCCTTTTCGTTTCTGCCGCCGCAATTGGCGCTCGCGGTGGAAGCGGAGGAAACCCCATCCATTCAGGGGATCTTCGACTATGAGGCGGAACAGATGGTGTCGCAGCGTATCGCGCTGGTCGGAGACGCCGCCTTTGTTGTTCGTCCCCACACCGCAATGGGCGTTTCCAAGGCCGCGGGCGACGCGATGGCGTTGCGCGATGCCCTGCGGCAAACGGAGGATCTGCCCAGCGCCCTTTCACGATATCAGAGCATCCGCCTGCCGGTGGGCAAATCAATTGCCGCCTATGGACGCCGCCTTGCCGAAACCGCGATGTAAACACGGGTCAAAAATCAGCAACGCTGCCGCCTTGCGTCACTCCACCTTTGCGCTACGCTTGCGCAGGGAATTTTCAATGGAGGGACTGAGGCATGTGCAATACCTGCGTGATCGAGAACGTGAAACGAAACATGCTGTCACGACGCCTGCTGTTCAAGGGTGCCGTAGCGGGAGCGACGGCAATGGCGGCGGGCAGCCTGGCGGCCCCGGTGCTGGCACAATCACCCAGACAGGTCATCGATCTCACCCATAGCTATGACTCTACCTTTCCCACATTCGATGGCAAACCGGGCATAGAATTCGAGTGGGCGGCAGAGATTGCCAAAGACGGCTATCAGCTCCACAAGCTTACGATCTACGAACATACCGGAACGCATATCGATGCACCGTTCCACTTCAGTGCCAGCGGCGCGAGCGTCGACCTGCTGGAACCGCAGAAACTCGTCGCGCCGCTGGTCATCATCGACATTACCGACCGTGCGAAAGAGGATGCCAATTCCACCGTCGAAGCCGAAGACATCGAGCGCTGGATCTCAGCGAATGGCGACATACCGGCAGGTGCGATCGTGGCGTTGCGTTCCGGCTGGGCGACGAAGGTGAAGAGCCCCTCATTCCGCAATGACGATGCCGGAAAATTCGCCTTCCCCGGTTTCGGAAAATCCGCAACCGACCTGCTGCTCGAGCGAGACACGGTGGCCATCGGCGTTGACACGCTTTCACTGGATCCGGGCAATTCCGCAGATTTTGCGGTTCACAATTCCTGGCTCCCGGCGGGGCGCTACGGGATCGAAGGCCTGAACAACCTCGAGGCTCTGCCGGTCAAGGGCGCGACCATAATCGTCGGTGCACCAAAGCATAGCGGTGGAACGGGTGGGCCGGCGCGTATTCTGGCTCTGGTCTGAGGCATGCACATCCGAAAAGGGCAACCTGCCGCCGCCGGCGCATGAACTCCGACTGAATAGTCTCTTCAGCTTCCATTCCAATGGGACCGTCTAGAACAAAGACGTTCAACCGCGGTCCCATCCGCCTGAGGAGACAGTCATGATCCGGAAGTCTTTCATTGCAAGTGCACTCGTCGCTCTCGTTGGCCTCTCTGCTGCGGCGCCCGCCATGGCCAATGATGTGCGCATCGAACAATATGGCTGGTCCAACTCTGCCGGTGGCGCGCAGGAAGGGTATGGCAACCGGATCCGCACCTACCAGAATGGCGGTTACAACCGGATCATCGGCCACCAGTATGGTCGTCAAAACCTTTCGGCTGTCGGTCAGGAAGGGCATGACAATTACGGTTCCACCACCCAGAACGGCAACCGCAACGTGGCCGGCATCGGCCAGTTTGGCTCCAACCACGCCACCATCCTGACCCAGGACGGCAATGGCAACATTGCAGCCGGCGTTCAGGTCGGTCGCGGTTGCAGCGCCAATGTCAGCCAGGGCGGCAACGACAATGTCGCGGCCTTCGTGCAGGCCTGCCCGTAACAACATTGCCATGACGTGAAACGATCGAGATCGAGTACCAGATCATCAGGGAGACGTGCCATGCCGCATAATGTCAGACACCCGCGCCGCCTGGCGGCAATCCTTGCACTGGCCCTTCTCCCTGTCGGCGCCGTTGCGGCCATGTCGACAGCAAAGGAGCCGGCCGATGGGCGGCTCTGCGAGATCAAGGCAACACCGCAGGCGGGCATGGTGAGACTGGAGGCCGTCGCCAAAGGTGATACCGGTCCCGGCGGGACCTACTCCTTTCACGTCGAAAAATCAGGCGGCAGCGGCAGTTCCGTCATCAGTCAGGGTGGCGACTTCAACGCCGCCGCCGGACGGTCGCAGCTGCTGAGCTCGGTGACGCTCGATGCGAAGGGAGCCCACTACACGGCAGTGCTCGATCTCGTGATCGACGGGAAGAGCTTCAGTTGCACGAAGCAGATCGGTAGCGATTAAGCTGCTGCACGCCATTAATTTTCACCTGAGAGGGCGCCGGTTCTGGCGCCTTTTCTTTTGCGCACCCCGAGTGACTGAACGCGATGTGAATGGGTAATTCCGGTGGGGTTCAGTTGCGGAATGCGATTATGGATCATCGGCAAGGCGCTGATAAATGGAGATAAGAATGGCCCGCAACATATTGAAACTTATTACAGTTACCCTGTTTGTCGGCGGCCTGGCACCGATCGGATTTATAGCTCCCGCCCATGCCGGCGGCCGCATCTCCTTCGATCTAGCGCCCAGCAGTAACGCCGATGGCGACCTGCTTTCGACCGGGCTGCGCGCCTATTCGCTTTATCGAAACTTCAAGGATGCCGACATAAAGCAGCTCGGCCGTGGCAATGCGGCAGGTATCGCCCAGAATGGCGGCGGCAATCTTGGCTTCATCCGGCAACGCGGCAATGGCCATTCCGCGACGCTGCAGCAGAACGGCAACAACAATGCCTATGGCATTTTCCAGTATGGGCGCAACACCGAAACCAACGTGGTGCAGGATGGCGACAATGGCAGCGGCCTGACCTTCAGTTATGGCTGGTAAGGACGGAAGGCCGCTCGCCGCAGTTTGGTCCGGCAAGTGCTTCCCCCGGCATCAGGAAGGCCGCAGCCGTTGCCCTGAGGTCATGGCGAACGTCCTCGCTCATGCGGGGCCCACGTCGCGTAGGGTTGCGGCAGGTGGTGATTTAATTTCAGCTTTTCACGATATCACGGACCGGGCCTCCACTCCCTGTTCAGCGTCGCATAGATGAACTCGTCACCCCATACGCCGTCAAACCGGTCGTTCTCGATCAGATGTGCTTCCTTCCGCATGCCCAAACGTTCAGCGACACCGATCGATCCGTGGTTCAATGCGTCAAGTCGTGCAAAAATGCGGTGATAACCGAGTGTCCTGAAGCCAAGCGTGATCATTGCCCTGACAGCCTCAGTGGCATAACCTTTTCCCGAAAACACTGGATTGAAAATATAGCCCACCTCGGCCTGTAGAGCAGCCGCACTGGCGATTTTGAGGAGTACCTCCCCGACAAGCGCCCCATCCTCGACGCGGATGACGGCAAGTCGCAGCGTATCTCCGTCCTTCTCGAAAGGGGCCGAGAGCAGGTCGGAAAACTGCGCCTCCATCGCTTCCGCCGATGGCGGCGAGGAGTAGAGGAAACGATAGACCTCCTCGCGCCTGTGATAGTCACCATAGGCCGCCATATCCGCGGACTGAAACCTGCGAAGGATCAGCCGGTCGGTCGTTATAGGGAGTGAGGTCTCAGTCATCATCGTAGCGCCTTTTCATCAATCCCCGACATCTGGTGGCGCGTCCTCGAAATCACAAGTCATCACACCTCAATTGGAAAGGAAAACCCGGCTTTTACGCGGTCCATCACAACCATGGTCTTGAAACCCTTGATATCGTGGTTTTCGTAGAAGAACCGGCGGGTGAAAACCTCGTAGTCTTCCATGTCCTTTGCCGTGATCACCAGAATGAAATCAGCATCGCCAGTGACATAATATCCGATCATGACCTCGCGCGTCGTCCGGATCGCCGCTTTGAAGCGGTCGACGATGTCGGCCCGCTCGCGCTCAAGCGAGACGAGTACGATCATGGTGATGCCGCGTCCCACGGCCTTTGGCGAAACGATGGCGACATCCGCCTCGATGATGCCCTCCTCGCGCAGTCGCTTCAAACGCCGCTGACAGGCCGTCGGCGACAAATTGACGATCTGCGCCAGTTCTTCCGAGGTCAGGCGATTGTTTTTCTGGACGGCGTCAAGCAACGCCCTATCAGCTCTATCAAAAGTAATCATGCATAATTCCTGCGCTTCGGGATGAAAACAAGCATTATTCCGGCGTTGAAATACAGAAAAATGCCGCTTTGCGATCATGCCGCGCCGTTAGGCTACTGGCAAATAAAAAGGGAGCATTTTTATGAAAGGCATCGCAAGCGCTGCGTTGAAAAACCTGCATCGACGCGATTTGATCGAAGACCGTGCGTTTGTGAATGGGGCATGGTTGGAGCGCGACCAGACGTTCGCCATCGTCGATCCCGCGGGTGGCGATCACCTGGCCGACGTATCGTCCTGCACGCTCGATGATGTCGATTTTGCGATAGATGCAGCCAGCAAGGCTTTTGCCGGCTGGCGCGATATGCTGCCTGTTGATCGCGGCGACATTTTACGCAACTGGAGTGCGCGCATGCGGGAGAATGCGCATGACCTCGCCACGATCATCAGCGCCGAACAGGGCAAACCGCTGGCGGAATCACGCGGCGAAATCGCCTACGCCGCTAATTTCCTCGACTGGTTCGCGAGTGAGGGGGAGCGATCTTACGGCGAAACAATTCCAACCCATCTGAAGGGCAGCAATCTTTCCGTACGAATGCAGCCGATCGGCGTTACCGTCGCCATCACGCCATGGAACTTTCCCTCAGCGATGATAGCGCGCAAGGCCGGTGCTGCGCTTGCCGCCGGCTGCACGATGATCGTCAAACCTGCTCCCGAAACACCTCTCTCCGCACTGGCGCTGGCAAAACTTGCCGAAGAGTCCGGCGTACCACGTGGCGTATTGCAAGTTCTGCCGGGAGAAGCCGCCCCCCTTGCGCGCCGCCTTCTGGAAAACACCGAGGTGCGGGCATTTTCCTTTACGGGTTCGACCGAGGTGGGACGAATCCTTCTGACGCAATCTGCGGCGACGGTGAAAAAAGCATCCTTGGAGCTTGGAGGGCACGCACCCTTCATCGTCTTTGCGGATGCAGATCTCACAGAGGCGGTCAAAGGCTGTCTGGACGCAAAATTCGCCACTTCCGGGCAGGACTGTCTTGCGGCAAACCGCATTTATGTGCAGCGCAGCCTTTATCCACGATTTGTTGAGCGGTTTGCCGAGGCGACGTCCAGGCTGACTCTTGGTCACGGCCTCGAAACCGGTGTCGATATCGGCCCCATGACGCGGCCGTCCGTCGCCGAAAAGTGCCGCCAGCAGGTTGCCCAGGCGCTGTCGGCCGGTGCGCGGCTCGTCTGCGGCGGACAGGACAGTCCGCTCGGCGGCAACTTCGTCACCCCGACCGTGCTTGCCGATGTCACCGACGACATGCTGATCGCCCGCGAAGAAACCTTCGGCCCGGTGGCCGCCATCTTGCCGTTCGATGACGAGGCGGAGGTGATCCGCCGCGCCAATGCAACAGAGATGGGACTGGCGGCCTATCTCTACACCAACGATCTCGGCCGGGCGATGCGCCTGACCGACCAGCTTGAATACGGCATGGTTGCCGTCAACACACCGAAATTCACCGGAGCGCCCATTCCATTCGGCGGCTGGAAACAATCAGGCCTTGGCCGCGAGGGCTCGCGTCACGGCCTCATGGAATATCTCGAACCCAAATATGTCTGCTTCGGCAATCTGGCTGCCTGAAAGGATCTCGCCTATGACCATCGACATCAAAAATATCGCGGAAATGGATCGAAACGCCGTTCTGCATCCCTTCACGCAGCTCAAGGATTTTGCCAGCGGCAAACTCGGGGAACCCACCATCGTTGAAACCGGCAAGGGCATCCGCATTCAGGACGCGCACGGCAAGCAATTGATCGATGGATTTGCCGGTCTTTACTGCGTCAATGTCGGTTATGGCCGCACCGAGGTAGCTGAGGCGATTTCGCGGCAGGCCTACCGCCTTGCCTACTACCATTCTTACGCCGCCCACACGACGGATGAACTGGCGATCCTTTCCGACCGCCTCGTCAGGATGGCACCGGGCAAAATGAGCAAGGTGTTCTACGGCATGTCGGGGTCCGACGCCAACGAGACGCAGGCCAAGCTCGTCTGGTATTACAACAATCTGCGTGGCAAGCCGCAGAAGAAGAAGATCATCTCCCGCGAGAGGGGATATCACGGCTGCAGCGTCGTCTCCGGCTCGATGACAGGCATGAGTTTTTATCACGACCACATGGACCTTCCACGGGCCGGCATCCTCCATACCGGCGTTCCGCATCACTATTGGGGCGCGGAAGCCGGTGAAACCGAGCTGGAGTTTTCAAAAAGACGCGCCGCCGAACTGGAGGCCCTCATTCTGCGCGAAGGACCGGACACGATCGGGGCATTCATCGCCGAGCCGGTGCTCGGAACGGGAGGTATCACACCGCCGCCGGAAGGTTACTGGCCAGCCATCCAGGAGGTTCTCAAAAAATACGATGTGCTGTTGATTGCCGATGAGGTTATTACCGGCTTCGGCCGCACGGGTTCGATGTTTGGTTCACAGCATTACGGCATCGAGCCGGATCTGATCACCGTCGCTAAAGGCCTGACCTCGGCCTATTTCCCGCTTTCCGGAGCCATCGTAGGGGAGAAAGTCTACAAGGTGATGGAGGACGGCGCGGATCGCGTCGGCGCCTTCTCCCACGGCTACACCTATTCCGGCCATCCTATCGGCGCGGCGGCTGCAAACGCCGTGCTCGACATCGTCGAAAAGGAAGACCTGCCGGGCAACGCACGGGCCGTTGGCAGCTATTTCCAGGAACAGCTGAAGGCGAAGTTTGCCCAGCTTCCTATCGTCGGCGAGGTGCGCGGTGTGGGACTGATGGGCGCTATCGAGTTCGTCGCTGATCGGGAAAAGAAGACCCGTTTTGCCCCTCATCTGATGGTGGGTGCACGCGTTTCAAAGGCGGCGCGCAACGGCGGCCTCATTGCGCGCGCCATGCCGCACGGCGATATTCTGGGCTTTGCACCGCCGCTCGTCACAACGAAGGCGGAGGTGGACGAAATCATCGCCATCGCGGAAGCCGCCGTACGCAGCGTCATGGACGATCTGGTCCAGGCCGGCGAGAAAATCTAACCGGCAGCTTCAGTTTTCAACTATCGCAAATGCTGCTCATTTCGACGGCAACTGCGCCTCTTTACGGCGCAGTTATCATCTGCGCTGCATAAGGCTTCATCTTTTCGCAGAAGCATGCATAATGTCATGAAATTACCTTCGTCGAAAACGAGACAATTTCATGCGTCGTCAAGCCAATTCACCCAGCCCAGATCCAGTTTCCACTACGAGACCCGTGGCATGGCGGCCGACGCTGGCCAAGCAGAAAGGCGAAACAAAACATTCCGCACTGACGGAACGCATCATTGCCGATATCGACGCCGGCGTTTTGAAGCCGATGGACCGCATGCCGACGCACCGCGATCTCGCCCGCGAACTCGGCTTGTCTGTCCAGACGGTCAGCCTTTCCTACAAGGAGGCGGAGCGGCTCGGTTATCTCAGCGGCGAAATCGGCCGCGGAACCTTCGTGAAGACGCGGGTGACGGAGCGGGCAGGTCGGATGATGCTCGACCACAGCCCGACCGAGGTGCTCGATCTATCCATTATCCGCGGCGTTTATCTCGATGACCATGAAAACGCCTCGCGCGCCATTCTTCGCGAGATGGCCGACGGTGACAATTCTGGCTTCATGCGCCCCTGCCGGCCGGTCGCGGGCCTTGACAGCCATCGCGAAACGGCCAGAACATGGCTTGGCATGATGGGCGTGACAGCCGGTGCGGAACGCATTCTTGTGACCAATGGCGCGGCGCACGGCATTTTTCTCGCTCTGAGTTGCATCATCCGTTCTAACGACGTGGTTCTCTGCGAGAACCTGACAGACCACGGCATTATCGGCCTGTCTAATATCCTCGGCTTCAGCCTCAAGGGCCTGCCCACGGATGAAGAGGGCATTTTGCCAGACGCGCTGGAGGCCGCCTGCGCAGCCGGAGGCGTGCGCGCTCTGGTGCTTATCCCAACCCTTAACAATCCGACCGGGCATGTGTCGGGCGCGGCGCGACGGCAGGCCATCGCCGCGATTGCCGAGCGATACGGCATTTTTGTCATTGAGGACGAAGTCTACCGTCCGATGATCGAGGATGATCTGCCATCCATCACAGAAATGCTGCCTGACCTGGGCTTCTTCGTCACCAGCTTCACCAAGACAGTGCTGACCGGGCTGCGCGTCGGTTATCTCGTCGTGCCACCCGCCTATTCCATCCGCGCCGCCTCCATCCTGCGGGTGTCGAGCTGGAGCGGAACCTATCTTACCGCCGAAATCGCAACGCGTTGGGTCGAAAACGGCACCGCACGGCGGCTGCTGGATGTCCAGCGCACCGAGGCCCGTACGCGGCAGAAAATTGCCGTGGACATATTAGGCCACCATATATGCTCGACCCACCCCCTCTCCTTCTGCGCCTGGCTGAAGGTTCCGCCGCGCTGGACGGAGGATGGTCTGGTCCGCGCGCTCACGAACCAGAATGTCGCGGTAACCCCATCAGAACCCTTTATTGCCGGTCCGGGCCATGGTGGCGGCATTCGCATATGCCTGGGCGGCCGCCTCAATCATGCAAGCCTCGCCAGGGCCTTGACCACCGTGCGGCAGACATTCGAGCAATTGCCACCGGTTTACGACATAGGTTCGATCGGTTGAGGCAAAGCCCCAAAATCATTGAATCATTACAATATAATAATTGACATGATTTTATTTCGCTCTCAACATGACAATCATGAAGAGCGAAAACCTGTCCATATCTGCCGATAAAAACCAGCTTCCGGTCTCGCTGGCCGCGATAGAGCGGGCGGCAACGCGGCTTGCGGGGCAGGTGGAGCGCACACCGCTGGTTCGCTCGGAGTTTCTCTCCGAACGCTGCGGTCATCCTGTTCATCTCAAACTTGAAACCCTTCAGCCCATCGGCGCCTTCAAACTGCGCGGCGCGATGAACGCCATCCTCTCGCTTGACGATGCGACGCGTCGGCGCGGTCTCGTCACTGCCTCCACCGGCAATCATGGCAGGGCCGTTGCTTACGCCGCCGCCAAACTCGGCATTCCCGCCACGATCTGCATGTCAGCGCTGGTGCCGGCAAACAAGGTCGAGGCGATCCGCACGCTTGGCGCGGAAATCCGCATAGTCGGCAGATCACAGGATGATGCGCAGGAGGAAGTGGAGCGCCTGAGCAATAGCCTAGGCCTAACCGCTATCCCGCCTTTCGATCATGCTGACGTCGTGGCTGGCCAGGGCACTATCGGCCTCGAGGTCGTCGAAGACATGCCTGAACTGGCGACAATTCTCGTTCCTCTCTCGGGCGGTGGCCTTGCGGGCGGTATCGCCGTTGCGGTGAAGGCGCTGAAGCCAAGGGCGCGGGTCATCGGCATTTCCATGGCACGGGGTGCGGCCATGCATGCGTCGGTCAAAGCCGGCCACCCCGTCTCGGTTCGCGAGGAAGAAACGCTGGCGGATTCGCTTGGCGGCGGGATTGGACTGGCGAACCGCGTGACCTTTGCGCTTTGCCAGACACTTCTCGACGAGATCGTGCTGGTTTCCGAAGATGAAATTGCAGCCGGCATCCGCCATGCATCCCGCAAGGAAGGCCTCACAGTGGAAGGCGCGGGCAGCGTTGGCTTTGCAGCAATCCTCTCCGGCAAGATCGTGGTGAGCGGCCCCACCGCCATCATCGTGTCGGGTGGAAATATCGATCCGGCGGTTCACAAGACGATCATCGAAGGGCCTGCCGAATGAGTCAAATCACCATCCTTACCGAAAAAGATCTGCGCGCTGTGGTGAAGCTCGACCTCTCCGCAATCGACTGTGTCGAGCGGGCCTTTTCGGCGCTTGCTACGGAGGCTGTCGCCATGCCGCCGATCCTGCGGCTCGATATCCCTGAGTTTCGTGGCGAGGTTGATGTGAAGACGGCCTATGTGCCGGGTTTCGACGGTTTCGCCATCAAGGTCAGCCCGGGTTTCTTCGACAATCCTAAGCTCGGTCTGCCGAGCCTGAACGGGCTGATGATCCTCTTCAGCGCCAGGACCGGGGTGGTGGAGGCCCTGCTTCTCGACAACGGTTATCTTACCGATGTGCGCACCGCCGCAGCCGGTGCAGTCGCGGCAAGGCATCTCGCCCGCGAGGACGCTTCCGTCGCAGCGATTTTCGGGGCGGGCATGCAGGCGCGTCTGCAACTTGAAGCCCTGACGCTGGTGCGACCGATCAGATCAGCGCGGATCTGGGCACGGAACCATGACAGGGCCGAGAAGCTGGCCAGCGATTTCGCCAGAGAGCACGGTATCGACGTTATCGCGATGACCGATGCCCGAGCCGCTCTGCAAGGAGCCGACATCATCGTCACCACGACACCGGCCGAAAAGCCGATCCTGCTCGCCGACTGGCTGGAAGAAGGCCAGCATCTGACAGCCATGGGATCGGATGCCGAACACAAAAACGAAATCGATCCGGCCGTGTTCGCCAAAGCGCGCTATGTCGCGGACCGGCTGTCGCAGACCCGCATTCTCGGTGAACTACATCATGCCATCGCCGCAGGTCGTGTCGCGCCGGATCAGCCCTTTCCGGAGCTTGGCGCCATCATCGCCGGCAAGGCGCAGGGCCGACGCTCGAACGACGACGTCACCTTTGCCGATTTGACCGGCACCGGGGTGCAGGACACCGCTATCGCCAATCTCGCCTTTACCCGCGCGAAAGACGCGAACAGCGGCCAGATCATCGAAAACACTGTAAAAATGGGAGACGCAGCGTGAGCGTAACGCTGAACTTTACACGCGAGGAATATGCCGCGCGCCTGTCCAAAACCCGCGATGCCATGGAAAAGGCCGGTATCGACCTGCTTGTCGTCACCGACCCGTCCAACATGCATTGGCTGACGGGTTATGACGGCTGGTCCTTCTATGTCCATCAATGCGTGCTGGTGCCGCCGGAAGGCGAGCCTATCTGGTATGGCCGCAAGCAGGATGCCAATGGCGCCAAACGCACCGCCTACCTCGGCCATGACAACATCATCGGTTATCCGGACCACTACGTTCAATCGACCGAACGGCACCCGATGGATCTGTTGTCGCAGATCGTCGATGACCGGGGTTGGTCAGGCCTGTCGATCGGCGTCGAGATGGACAATTATTATTTCTCGGCTGCTGCCTTCGCATCTTTGCAGAAACATCTGCCGAACGCCCGCTTCAAGGATGCCGCCGGTCTCGTAAACTGGCAGCGCGCCGTCAAAAGCCCGACCGAGCTCGACTATATGCGCAAGGCCGGCAAGATCGTCGAGCTGATGCACAAGCGTATCGTTGACGTGGTAGAGCCGGGCATGCGCAAATGCGATCTCGTCGCCGAAATCTACGATGCCGGCATTCGTGGCACCGCGGAATTCGGCGGGGATTACCCCGCGATCGTTCCGCTGCTCCCATCGGGCGCCGATGCGTCTGCGCCGCATCTGACATGGGACGACAAGCCGATGCGCTTGGGCGAAGGCACCTTCTTTGAAATCGCCGGCGCTTACCGCCGTTATCATTGCCCGCTCTCACGCACCGTCTTTCTCGGCGGGCCGACGCAGGCGTTCCTTGATGCGGAGAAGGCGACGCTTGAGGGCATGGAGGCCGGTCTTGCGGCTGCCAAACCCGGCAATACCTGCGAAGATATCGCCAACGGGTTTTTCGCGGTGTTGAAAAAATACGGGATCATCAAGGACAACCGCACCGGTTATCCAATCGGCCTCTCTTATCCGCCGGACTGGGGCGAGCGCACCATGAGCCTGCGCCCCGGGGACCGCACGGAACTGAAGCCCGGCATGACGTTCCACTTCATGACCGGTCTGTGGCTGGAAGACATGGGGCTCGAAATCACCGAGAGCATTGCCATCACCGAAACGGGTGTCGAATGCCTCTCCAACGTGCCTCGGCAACTGTTCGTGAAAGGCTGAGAGATGTTAAACATCGCGCTACGCCCCTCACCTATCACGCCGACGGTCGATTTTGACAGGAAAGGCGTACAGCACGGTCATCTGCGGCTGCCATACAGCCGCGATGACAGTGCATGGGGGTCGGTGATGATCCCGATCTGCGTCATCGCCAACGGCGACGGGCCGACAGCCCTTTTGACCGGCGCCAATCATGGCGACGAATATGAGGGGCCAGCCGCGCTTTTCGAACTTGCCCACACACTCGATCCAGCTGACGTCAGCGGGCGTATCATCATCGTGCCAGCGCTCAACTATCCGGCCTTTCGCGCGGGTACACGCACCTCGCCGATCGACCGCGGGAACCTCAATCGCAGCTTTCCCGGTCGGCCCGACGGTTCCGTGACAGAGAAGATCGCCGATTACGTGACCCGTCATCTGTTACCGCTTGCGGATATCGTTCTTGATTTTCATTCAGGCGGCAGGACGCTTGATTTCCTGCCTTACGCTGCCGCTCACGAATTACCTGACAAGACACAGGAAGCCCGGTGTTTCGAGGCGGTTGCAGCTTTTGCTGCCCCCTATTCTATGAAGATGCTGGAGATTGACGCCGTCGGTATGCTGGACACGACAGCCGAGGAACTGGGCAAGGTCTTTGTCACCACTGAGCTTGGCGGCGCGGGCACGGCCAGCGCAAAATCGATCGACATCGCCCGCAAAGGCACCGTCAACCTGCTGCGCCATGCCGGCATCCTGACCGGCACCCCGGTGCCGGCGCCGAGCCGCTGGCTGGACATGCCCTCCAGCGACTGTTTCACCTTTGCCGAAGATGACGGGCTCGTCGCCTTCGTCCGCGATCTGGGAGACGCGGTCACGGCGGGTGAAACCATCGCCAGGGTCTACCCCGTCGGAAAAACCGGTCTTGCACCGGTCGAATACCGTGCCTCCATCAGCGGCGTGCTCGCAGCGCGTCACGTTCCCGGCCTCATCAAGGCCGGCGACTGCCTTTCCGTCATCGCCACGGTCACGGAGAATACCTAGCCAGAAGAATGAAGTGAGATCCGAAAACGGACCACGCAACCCAACCAGAGGAGTTAGAACATGAATATGACCAAAATCGCCGGGCTTTCCGCCCTTGCTCTTTCCATCAGCGTGACAGCGGTGAGCGCACTCACCCTTGAGGAGGTGAAGAAGCAGGGCTACATCCGCGCAGCGACTGCCAATGAAGTGCCCTATTCCTACATGCAGCCCGACGGCACTTCCGCAGGCATCGGCCCGGATGTCGCCAATGCGGTTCTGAAATCGATGGGCATCGAGGAGGTAAACTGGACGGTGACGCCATTCGGCACGCTGATCCCGGGGCTGAAGGCGCGTCGCTTTGATTTCGCAGCCGCCGAACAGAACATTTCGCCAGAGCGCTGCAAGCAGGTGGCCTTCACTGAACCGAACTCGTCCTATGGCGAAGGTCTGCTGGTGAAGAAAGGCAATCCGAAAAAGCTGACCACCTATGCGGATATCGCCAAGGATCCTGCATTGAAGGTCGCCGTCGTATCCGGCGCCAACAATGTCGATTTCCTGCGCGCCGTCGGCGTCAAGGAAGAGCAGATCGTCTTTATCCCGGCGAATGCAGATGCCATCCCCACTGTCCAGAGTCGCGCCGACGCTTACGCAGCCACGGAGCTGACGGTGTCGGAACTGGCCAAGGGCCAGGCCAATGTCGAGCAGGTGAAGCCCTTCGTTGATCCCGTCGTCAAGGATGCGCCTGTGCGCAATTACGGCGGTTTCGCTTTCCGGCCGGAGGACAAGGAGCTGCGTGATGCCTTCAACGCCGCGCTCGTCGAATTCCGCAAGACCGACGACTACAAGAAAATCCTCGCGAAATACGGCCTCTCCGAACAGAGTATCGCGGCCGCGGCCGAAAAGAAGGTTGCCGATCTCTGCGCCGGAAAATGACGCCCTCTGGCGCCCGGGCAAAACCGGGCGCCGATTACCAGGAACTCGGGAACACTCCAGATGGACATGACCGCTTACCTGCCGATGTTGTGGCAAGGCGCCGTCGTCACCATGACGATAACGCTTGCAGCCCTCGTTGTCGGCACGGTACTCGCCTTTTTCTTTGGCATTCTGCGCGTCGAGGGTGGACCAATCCTTTCGACTGTCGCGCTGTGCTACACGGAAGTGTTTCGCGGCACCTCGCTGCTGGTCCAGCTTTTCTGGTTCTATTACGCGTTGCCGCTGGTCGGTCTGAGTTTTGATCCGGTCACCACCGGCGTCATGGTGCTCGCCGCCCATGCGGGTGGGTATGGCGCCGAGATCGTCCGCGGTGCATTGTCTTCCGTCTCAGTACAGCAGCTGGAAGCAGCACGAGCACTGAACTTCACGCGAATGCAGACGCTGTTTCGCATTTCCTTGCCGCAGGCGGTCGTCGAAATGATGCCGGCCTTCGGCAATCTGGCCATCGAAACGCTGAAGCTCTCCTCGCTCGTCTCGCTGATTTCGATTGCCGACCTCACCTTCGCGGCGCAGTCGATCCGCAACCTGACGCTCGATAGCACCAGCATCTATTCGATCACACTGCTCTGTTATTTCGCGATGTCGCTGATCCTGATGGTCATCATCCGGGTGATCGAACATGTCGTGCGGCGCGGCAATGTCTTTCCGCGCACCCGCCATTCGTAAGGATATTCATTCATGATGTATGGTTACGAATGGGACACGACCACCTGGATCACCTACACAACCTCCATCCTGCCCATCATTCTGATCGGCCTGACGGTAACGCTGAAAGCCGCCGCCGCCGGTTTTGCCATCGCGCTTATTCTGGGGCTGGTTTTTGCGCTGCTGCGCCGCAGCCGGGTGAAGTTGATTTCCTGGCCGACCGCGGTGGTTGTCGAATTCCTTCGCGATACGCCGCTTCTGGTGCAGCTTTTCTTCCTCTATTACGTGCTTCCCGAATTCGGCATCGTACTGCCCGCCTTTCTCACCGGTGCGCTGGCGCTCGGCCTGCAATATGCCGCCTATACCTCCGAGGTCTATCGCGGTGGTATGGAGGCGGTGCATCACGGCCAGTGGGAAGCGGCGACTGCGCTTAATCTCACGCGCATGCAGACCTATCGGGACATCATCATCCCGCAGGCCATACCGCGCATCGTCCCGGCCATGGGCAACTATCTTGTCGCCATGATCAAGGAAACGCCGGTGCTTTCCGTCGTCACGGTTCTCGAGATGATGGGGCTGGCAAACATGATCGGCGAGCGCACCTTCGAATATCTGGTGCCGCTGACGCTTGTCGGTCTGATCTTCCTTCTCCTGACCATAATCTGCTCGGCAGGCCTCAGCCGCCTGCAAAGGGCGCTTCCAAAAGCAGGAATACCCTTGCGATGACAAACAACACCAATCAGCCGCTGATAGAATTTTCCGATGTCACGAAGCGTTTCGGCATTTTGACGGTCCTCGACCAATTCAATTTCAGCGTTGCAAAAGGCGAGAAAGTCACCCTTATCGGTCCTTCCGGCTCCGGAAAGTCCACGGTTCTGCGCATTCTCATGACGCTGGAACCGTTCCAGGAGGGACAGCTGAAGCTCGCGGATATCTCCTACCATCAGCCCGGCGGCAAAGGCCCCTTCCAAGCCTCGGAAAAACACCTTCGCCAGATCCGTAACCACGTCGGCATGGTTTTTCAGAGCTTCAACCTCTTCCCCCATATGACGGTGCTGCGCAACATCGTGGAAGCGCCGGTGCGTGTGCTGGGTATTGCCCGTGCGGAGGCAGAAGCACGGGCAATCGAGCTCCTGAAGATGGTCGGCCTGGCCGACAAGAAGGACCACTTTCCAGTGCAGCTTTCCGGCGGCCAGCAGCAGCGTGTCGCCATTGCCCGCTCACTTGCCATGCGCCCGCGTGTCCTGCTTTTTGACGAGCCGACCTCGGCCCTCGATCCGCAACTGGTGGGCGAAGTACTTTCCGTCATCCGCGACCTTGCCCATGAGCACGATCTGACGATGCTTCTCGTCACCCACGAAATGCGATTTGCCCGCGAGGTTTCGGATCGGGTGTGCTTCTTCGACAAGGGCCGCATCTGCGAACAGGGGAAACCGGACGAGATTTTTGGCCAGCCAAAGGAAGAACGGACACGCGAGTTTCTGTCGTCTGTTTTACGGTGAGTTTACAGCCTTCGCAGCTCACCGCGCTTATTCACTAAGCGTCGCCAGAACGTCGCCATGACGGCTGAGCACGATTGACTGTCTGGATCCCGGCCCAGACCGAGTGTCGTCGGCGGGCTGCATCACCCACCACGCGCCAGGATAGTCGCCACGAATATGCCGGGAATTCAGGCGGATTTCCGTGCCGGGCGGAGAACGCTCCGTCCCGACCATTTTTTCTTCAGACAGCCTCGCCCTCCTGATTTCATAGAGGTTTCGCTCGCCATCAAGCGCAAGTGTCACGTCCTCGAGATCGAAATCATCTATGTGGACGATCTGGCCTTCCGGCGTATCGAGAACCCATCTGTCGGAATCGACAAAGCCATCGGTGTAGACATTGCCGGTTGAGGAACGCAGGGACGTCCCCTTCGGCAAGCTGATGCCGTCAATGACATTGCCATCGGCGAGAATGCACGTGCTGAAAGCGGATATGCCCCCATCCGGCTTCAGGTCGAATTCCACTGGCTGTGTCGCGTCACAACGCCAGCCGCTCTGTGTGCTAACGCCCTGCCCGGTTATCCGCATATTGTCTGGGGTAAAGCCGATCGTCTGGTAATTTTCGTTGGTTTTGATCGAGATATAACGGGCGATCTCAACCGTATCGATATCCGCGACAGATACAGGATGCGGAAAGAGGGCGCGACGGAAGGACTCCGGTGTATCGGCGACCGACAGTTCGAGTTTCGTGCCTTTGGGCATATCGATCTGGCCAAGGCGCGTCGCCTCCGCGAGTTCCGGGCGATAACTTGCCGCCCTCTCTTTTTCATAGGTACGCATCTGGATATAAAAATCAGCGATCTGCCACAGGGTGAAGAGTGCGACAGCGCTTACCAGCCCATAAGGCACGACCATCGGGCGCGTCCAGCGTCCTGCCGCATATCGAATGACAAGTACCAGTGTCCACACCGCCCACACGAAGGTCGTGGCGAGAAGGAAGGCGAGGAAAAGCAGTGCTTCAACGGATGGCAGTGCGACAGGGATCATGAAACCAGCGGCCTTGGGCGGATCTTTTTGATCCTGAAGAGACGCTGGAGCTTTAGCCGCAAGCGATGGCCAGTTCAACTCGCAGATGGCGGCAGTGCCGAACCGGGCGACGGCAGATGGCGGCCGCCCGGCCAGAATATTATCGCAAATCAGCCACCAAGGACGAAGCGGGAGAATGCCAGCGCATTGCGGGCATCTTCATCCATTTTCGCGATGTCGGCGCCGCCGCTCAGGTCGCGCCACACCTTGATATCCGAGCCGATGGTGCCGCCTGTCTTGACGAAAGGCTCCATGATTACCGCGCCGGTGTAGTTGATATCACGCAGCGCAAGGCCGATTTCGTGCCACGGCATTCTGCCCTTGCCCGGTACGCGGCGATTGCTTTCACCCGTATGGAAATGCCCCAGAAGCGGGCCGGCCGTGCGGATGGCGTCGCCGAAACTGTCTTCCTCGATGTTCATGTGGAAGGTATCCAGCATCACCTTCACATTGTTCTTGCCGACATCCTTCACGAAAGCGACGCCTTCGGCCGCCGTGTTGAGGACGTGGTTTTCAAAGCGGTTGAGGACTTCGATGCACAGGTTGATGCCGAGATCATTGGCGAAATCGGCAATGCCGTTGATGCCCTCGACGCCGCGCGCATAGTCGCCAGCCTTGTCGACGGGCTGCGAATAATCGATTGGCCAATAGGAATGCAATGCGCCACCAATGGTGTGGATATCGAGCTTGGCGACATTGGAAAGGGTTCGTTCAAAGAACGCCTTGCCGGCCGCACGCACCGCAGCATCTTCCGACGACAGGTTCTTCGTTTTCGATGGACCGATGCCGGCGGTGAGGATGATGCCGTTATCTCTGGCGCTCTGCCTGATGGTGGCGAGTTCGGCGTCGCTGTATTCGTTGATATGGTGGGCGGCGACTTCGATGATGTCGAAACCGAGCTTGGCGACCTTCTCGATATAGGGGCCGAACTTGGCGCTCCACTCATGTTCCCAGTAAGAATAATAGATGCCGTGTTTCATGGGGTCTCTTTCGTTTTTCTGTTTCGCTTGACTTTGGATAAGGAGGCGCAGTCATTCAGGAGGGCTCAGGACGCGGCGCCTTTGCCCGGATTTCTGACGCGAAGATCAGGCTCGGCGCTTGTGGACGTGATGAAGCGGCCATTGGGAAGATCGTTCTCCTCCACCTTCCTGATGATCTCATCCTCGCCGAGACCGAAACCAAACCAGCGGTCTCGCAGCCGCGCACGCAGATCGTCCTCGTCGACATCGACGAAGACAGTAAGATCGAAGATCGGTTTCAGACGATCCCAAGGCTTCTCTCTGGCGAGGAGATAATTGCCCTCACAGACGATGATATCGACGGATTGGGGGATCAGCCGGCCGCCGGCGCGGGCGATCTCGATGGCGCGATCGAAGACCGGCACGGCAACGACATCGTCCTCATTGGCTTTCAGACGCTCAAGCATATGGCGCAGGCCGTGGGCGTCAAAGGTATCGATGGCACCCTTGAAGGCACGGCGGTTCATCGCCTCAAGCACGGCATCGTCATAATGAAAACCATCCATCGGAAACAGCGCAGCGGACACGCCTTCGCCTGCGTTCAGTGCATCGACCACGCGTTCGGCGAGGGTTGATTTTCCCGATCCGGGGGCGCCGGCAATGGCAATCATCACGCGCCGGCCATTCGAACCCGCGAAACACTTCCGCGCGAGGCCAGCAATTTCACCGGCATTATCGTCAATTTTACTCAAGATGCTCCTCGCCTCGAAAAGTGGTTATCGCCACCGGCTACTCGAAAATCCGGTACTGATTTGCCTTGTCGCGTAGAAAGGCCAGCCCCTTCTCCAGGGACTCCTCAGTGTTGGCCGCGACGGGCCGCCACGTCGAAATCGCGCCCGCCATCTCCACCGGCATCGCGGCAAAGCCCTCAAGGGCAAGGACGCCGCTGAACCTTATGGCTGCGAGCGCCGAAAACACCTCGTCCCAGGCGACGTTGCCGAAACCCGGCGTGCCGCGGTCACTTTCCGACATATGCATATATTTCAGATGGTTGCGGGCAGCGATGATGCCATTGGCAATGCCCTTTTCTTCCATGTTCATATGGAAGGTATCGAGATGGATGAAGATATTGTCGGCACCGATGCGCTCCACCAGCGCCACTGCCTGTTCGGCGGAGTTGAGTAGATGGTTTTCGTAACGGTTGACGGTTTCGATGCCGAATTGCAGGCCGAGCGTTCTTGCGTGGGCGGCGGCATCGGAGAGCGCCTTTGTCAGATTGTCATATTCACCCTGCGTCGGCGCAAAACCGGTGCGCTCATTGGTGCCGCCATAGGTGACACCCGTCAGCGCCTTCGCCCCCATGGCGGCAGCCTTGTCCAGCGCTGCCTTGAGATGTTCGACAGCGGCTTGCGGACGGACCGAAGCCCAGGCCGGTTCCGGCAGCACGAGCGAACAGACAGCACTGAGATCATGCTGTTCCAAAAGGCTGCGCGTGTGTTCCGCATCGACGGAGGCGATATCGACAAGCGGGATTTCGATGAAATCCTGTCCGTAGCTGGCTGCACCGGCAATCGCGCGGGCGGCATTTTGATGGTCCCATTGCAGAGACCACATCATTGCGTGAACACCGAGGCCTTTCACGTCATACCTTCTTTCTGAGAGATGCGAAGTAACTGGAGAACAACCCACGCGCCGCCATGACGACGATCATCAGCACGCCCCAGAGCGCGGTCGCCAGATGCTGGTTGGCGCCGAGAAGATTGAGGCCGGACGACAGGAGCTGCAGCACGATAAGCGCGACGAAGACGGGTAGCACCCGGCCGAAACCACCGAACGGATTGATGCCACCGAGAAAGGCCGCAAGCACCGTGATCAGCAGGTAGGATTCCCCATGGCCGACGCGGACGGAGTTGAAACGGGCCAGCATGATGATGCCGGCGACCGCACACATCAGACCCGAAAGTGTATAAACGAGCACCTGGATCTTGCGGGTGTTGAGACCGGAATAACGCGCGGCCTCAATGTTCGAGCCGATCATCAACAGCCCGAAGCCGAGCTTGGTGCGCGTTAGCAGCACATGCCAGATGCCGACGCAGACGATGAAAATCAGAAGCGGGATCGGCAGGCCGAGAAGCGTGCCATGACCGAGCGGCGCCATATAGGCTGGAAAACCGGAGACATCGCCGCCGCGCGTCAGAAACTCGCCCAGTCCGCGCAGGAAGATCATCATCGACAGCGTCACCAGAATGGGGTGTGCGCGGGTGTAGGCGATCGCCGCTCCCGTCATTGCTCCGGCGGCTCCGCCGGTGACAAGTGCGGCAAGGCAGGCAAACAGGAATGCACTCGGCGGCGCGTCCACGCCGCCATGGGCCTGCAGCACCCAGGCTGCAGCTAGCCCCGACAGATTGGCGGCGAAGGTGACGGAAAGGTTGATCCCGCCCGTCAGCAGCGGCAGCAGCATCGCGAGTGTCAGCAGGCCAAGTTCCGGCAACTGGAAAGCAACCGAACCGAACGTTGCAAGCGACAGGAAGTTGTCCGCAAACATTCCGAAGATGAGCATGACGGCGATGAGGGCAATCACCGGACCTGCCATGTCGGCCCCGAAGATCGCGTTGAATTTCCGGATGAGGCTGTTCATCGCTGGGCGCTCCCCTTTTTCGCGGATGTGCGAAGCGCACTCGGCAGAAGCTTGTCGAACCGGGTGGAAGACAGCGTGATGGCGATGAGAATAATGGCGCCGACGATCATCTTGAAGGCAAAGGGAGAAACACCCATCAGGTTGAGGCCGTTCTGGGTGATCGACACCATCAGCACGCCAAGCACGCAGCCAATGACGGAGCCCTTGCCGCCGCCAAGCCGCGCACCGCCAAGCACGGTGGCAGCAAGCACATCCAGCTCGCGGCCATAAAGCGCGTTCGGCACCACCTCCTGCGCATAATGCGCCTGCATGAGCCCGGCTATACCCGCCATCAGGCCAAGCCAGCCGAAGGAAATGTAATGCATGGCGCCGATATTGATACCGAAGCGGCGAGCGCCTTCCGGATTGTCACCGAAGGCATAAAGTTTACGGCCGACGGTGGTGCGCGAAATCATGAACCAGGTGGCGACGCAGCAGAGGATCATGACGACGACCGGCAGCGTCAGCTCGACCCAGGAACCATCGGGCATTTCGCGTTCATAAAACACCACACGCGTCGAGAGCCATTCCGGCAGGTCGTAGATCGACACGCCCTTGGTGAAGAACATCAACAGCCCGAAGAAGATGTTGAAGGTGGAGATGGTCGCGACGATGGAAATGATATTGAGCCGCCAGACGAGGAAGGCGTTGACGAAGCCGAGGCCGAGGCCAACGGCACCGGCGATGATGAAACCTTCCGCCCAGTTGCCGCCGCCGAGCGCATTGAGCGCCAGCACCGTCACATATTGCACGACGGAAGCCGCGACCGCGAAGGAGATGTCGATGCCGCCCGAGATCAGCACGACAAGCAGGCCGACCGCGAAGATGATGTTGACCGCCGAGACATTCAGCACATCGAAGGCGTTGGATATCGTCAGGAAACGGTCGGTGGCGAAAGAAAGCCCCGTGCAGAGCAGCACCATGACGACGAGCAGGGTGAATTCGGTCGTATGTCCGAGGACGAGCCTACGCATAGATGGCGGCCTCCAGTTCGGTCAGCGACAGGCGTCGCGGATCGTAGGTGGCGTGGAACCGGCCTTCGACCATGTGGATGACCCTGTCTGTATTGAAATAAACTTCCGGCGCTTCATCGGAGATGACGATGATCGACAGGCCCTCTGCGGCGAGCTTGCGGACGATTTCGAAGATGCCGGCGCGAGCGCCGACGTCGACACCCACGGTCGGCGCATCGAGGATGAGAATTTTCGGCCCGATCGCCAGCCATTTGGCAATCGCCACGCGCTGCTGGTTGCCGCCAGAGAGCGTGCGGATCGGATCTTCCGGCAGACCGATCTTGACGCCGAGCGCTGAAATCCAGCGGGAAACGACATCCGCCTTTTTCGACGTGGAGATAAGGCCGCCACTCAGTAACTTATCAAGCGACGCCATGACCAGATTGTCGGCAATCGACTGTGGCTGGTTCAGGCCAAGCGACAGCCGGTCTTCGGAAAGATAGGCAACGCCAGCCCGGATCGCATCCCGGTTGGAATGGAAATCCACCTTCTTTCCATCGATCAGGATTTCGCCCGATTGCGGCTGGTGCATGCCGAACAGCGTCAAGGCCAGTTCGGTTCGGCCAGCGCCGAGAAGGCCGGTGATCCCGAGCGTCTCCCCGCGCCGCAGATCGAAGGAAACATCCTCGAACTCGCCGGCCCGTGTCAGGCCTCGCACCGAGAGAACCACGGGCTTGTCGTCGTGATCGGCGGCAACGACGGCGCTATCGAAGTTGCGACCGGTCATCAACTCGGTCACGCGCGACTGGGTCATGCCTTCGACCGGGAAAACACCAACGAGCGATCCATCCCGCAAAACGGTGATGCGATCCGATATCTCGAGCACTTCCGCCAGACGATGCGAAACGAACACGACAGCGACACCTGACGCCGAGAGGTTGCGAACGATATCGATGAGGTAATCGGTCTCCGACTGCGTCAGAGATGCGGTGGGTTCATCCATAAAAACGAGACGGGCTTCGCCAACCAGCGCACGGGCAATCGCCACGATCTGGCGTTGGGCAATCGGCAGCTCCTTGAGCGGCCTGTCGAGATCGAACGAGACACCGAGCCGAGCCAGCGCCTTTTCAGCGGCGTTTTCGATTGCGCGCTTGTCGACCAGTCCAAATCTGCCGTTCACCGCATATTGGAAACCGATATTTTCGGCCACCGTCATCTCATCGAAAAGCGCCAGATCCTGCCAGATCACCTGGATACCAAGCGATTGCGCAAGCGTCGGGGTCATAGCAGCGATAGGTTTGCCGTCGAAATAGAGTTCTGCATCGCTTTCGGGCTTATAGACCCCGGTGATGACCTTGATCAGGGTGCTTTTGCCGCAGCCGTTTTCGCCGGCAAGGCAATGCACTTCGCCCGGGTTGACCTCGAAGGAAACACTCTTCAGGGCGCGTACGCCACCGAAGGTGACCTTGACATTTTTGAGGGACAGGAGCGGTTCTGCGCTCATGATGGCGTATCTCTCCTTTCGCCGCGAAAGCATCGCAGACGTGGCGCTCGGCATAAATTTCGGATGGACGTCGCGCGGGCGGCGTTTCCCGCGCGACGCCTTCGGCCTTGGGGAGGATCAGAGGCCCATGGAAACGAGCTTGTCGATGCTTTCCTTGTCGATCTTCAAGAGCTGGTCGACGACGATGGTGTTACCCTTGGGATCGATGGTGCCGAGACCTTCGATCGTGTCGCCGGCCTTGGGTGTCTCGCCCTTGGCGATGCGGTCGGCGAGCGTGATGAAGACCTCACCCGCCTGCTTCGGGTTCCACATGAAGCCGCCCGTCAGCGCGCCTGACTTGATGAGCTTGGCGCCTTGCCCCGGCGAGAACGGGCCGATGACGAAGACCTTGCCGTCCTTGCGGCGCTCTTCAACCGCACGTCCCGCACCGATCGGTCCCTGCGAACCAAAGGCGAGGAAGCCCTTGAGGTCAGCATTGGCCGACATCAGGTCAAGCGCGGTCGAACGGCTCTTGTCGAGGTCTTCCGCGACGCCGTAGCGGTCGCCGACCAGCTTCATGTCGGGATAGTTTGCCTTGATATAGGCGATGGCGGCATCGGCCCAGGCATTGTGAAGCGGAACGGTGAGCGAACCGACGAAAACGGCATAGGAACCCTTGCCGCCCATCTTTTCCGCCAGCAGCTTGCCATGCGCTTCACCGAAGCCCTTGGCAGACGCCAGCTCGAAATCCCAATCGGCGCCAAGCTGCTCCGGGGATTCATGAGTGATGACCTTGATGCCGGCGGCCTGGGCTTTTTTCAGCACCGGCTCAAGCACCTTCGCATCATTCGGCACGACACCGATGAAATCGACCTTCTGGGCAATCAGGTCTTCGATCGCGCGAACCTGCAGGGCCGGGTCGGCACTGGTGGGGCCGACCATGAAGCCATCAACGCCGAGCTTCTTGCTCTGCTCCTTGATGCCGGCCTCCATGGCGTTGAACCACGGAATGCCGCCGATCTTGACGACGACGCCCACCTTCGGCCCTTCGGCAAAGGCTGCGGACGAGAGCAACGCCAGCGACAGACCAACCGCCGCAGCAATAATTTTCTTCATTGATGTTCCTCCTCAAAAATTCGGCAAACGAAATCCGCCCGCAGCCCGTTTTTCCCGGACGCGTTCAAAATCTCTCATCTCGCTTATTCGAGACTCTCCCTTGCCACTCCCACAGCAACCATCATGCACAATCGATATTGCCAAGTTGCACAATCGATGGTGCAATAACCATATCATGAAGCGCCCTTCCGTCAAGGGGATGCGTGCTCTAATAATCGGAATCAGTTGGGGAGATCACAGTGACGGGCATAAGTTCAAAGAAAGCCACCATTTATGACTTGTCGATATTATCGGGCGCTTCCGCCTCGACGGTCAGTGCGGTGTTGAACGGATCATGGCGCAAGCGGCGGATTTCGGAAGAAACCGCAGACAAGATACTCTCGCTCGCCAAGGCTCAGCGCTACACCACCAACCTGCAGGCGCGCGGACTCAGAAGTTCGAAATCCGGCCTCGTCGGGCTGTTGGTGCCGGTTTACGACAACCGGTTCTTTTCATCGATGGCGCAAACCTTTGAGGGTCAGGCCCGCAAACGCGGCCTGTCGCCCATGGTCGTTTCCGGCCGGCGCGACCCCGAAGAAGAACGGCGCACTGTCGAGACGCTGATTGCCTATTCGATCGATGCCCTGTTCATCGCCGGCGTGACCGATCCCGATGGCGTTCACCAGGTCTGCGCGCGCGCAGCCCTTCCGCATGTGAACATCGACCTGCCCGGCAAGTTTGCATCCTCGGTGATTTCCAACAACAGGCACGGCGCGGAAATTCTGACAGCGGCAATCCTTGCCCATGCGGCAAAAGGCGGCCCGCTCGGCCCCGACGATGTCATCCTGTTCGGCGGCCATGACGACCACGCCAGCCGCGAGCGTATTGATGGTTTTCATGCCGCGAAAGCCGATTATTTCGGCGTTGAGGGTGGTGACGATATCGAGATCACCGGCTATTCGCCGCATATGACGGAAATGGCTTTCGAACGTTTCTTTGCCCGCAGGGGCCGCCTGCCCCGCTGTTTCTTCGTCAATTCTTCGATCAATTTCGAGGGACTGCTTCGTTTCATGGGGCGTCACGACGGCGAGGCATTCGGCGACATCGTCGTCGGCTGCTTCGACTACGACCCATTCGCATCTTTCCTTCCCTTCCCCGTTTACATGATCAAACCCGATATCGCGCTGATGCTCGAAAAAGGCTTCGAGCGGCTGGAGGAAAACCGGACGGAGCCCGATATCACCATCATCGAACCCCAGCTCATCCCCCCACGAACCGCACTTGAGGGGCCGCTGGACGACATATGGGATCCGGTTGCATTGCGGCGTATGGCGACGTGAAACACCCTCGCGAAAGTGCCGAAATCTCCGCTTGACCTCAACCGCGCTTGACGTCGTACCGATTTGCAACAGGCATCACCATTGCAACGGAATAACGATGATTGAAAAGCTCATGAAGGTGTTGGAAAGCGGTAGGGACAGCCCCGTCTTGCGCTTTTCCCTCGCGAAGGCCCTGATGGACACGCGCCAATTCGAAGACGCCGCGCAACATCTGCAGGAGGCCATCAGGCAGAATCCCGACTATTCGGCGGTCTGGGCGGCACTCGGTGAATGCCGCGAGCGGCTGGGAGATCACGAGGGTGCCGCCGCGGCCTGGATAGAAGGCGTGGCAGTGGCCATCCGGCGGGGCGACATCCAGGCGAAAAGGCTGATGGAGGTCCGGTTTCGACGTTTGCAGACGCGCAGCCTGAGTGCCAGTTGATGGCAGCGGAAGTTCAGTCTGTCCCTTCTGCCAAAAAATAGACGGAATATTGGTCAGGTTTCATAAAACTGGTTATGATCGTCGGAAAAATCACGGGAGGCGGCTGTCCAAGGGCCGGTGGTTTATGGGTTTTTCGGATCATATCAAGGAAATCGAGACCGTCGGCCAGGGCAGGAATACCGGCCGGGATGCGGTGGTGCTGGAATCCTGGCGGCGTTGCCTCGACACCTATCAGCTTGATCCGACCAAGGCGCGTGAAGCGGTCATCGTCTCCGAGACACGTCTTCGCGAGCATCGCCAGCAGGCGGAAGACCTCGTGCACATCGCCCGCTCCGGCCTGGAACGGCTTTACCGGCAGGTGGCCGAGCAGAATTATGTCCTCCTCCTTTCCGATCGGCAGGGTGTGACGGTCGAGTTCCTGGGCGATCCCTCTTTCAATAACAATCTGCGCAAGGCTGGGCTTTATCTTGGCTCGGAATGGTCGGAACCCCGCGCCGGCACCTGCGCCGTCGGCGCCTGCATCGCAACCGGTGAACCGCTCACCATTCACCAGACCGACCATTTCGATGTGACGCACACGCCGCTTTCCTGCACCGCAGCGCCGATCTACGATACGCAGGGTGCACTGACGGCCGTGCTGGATATTTCACTGCTCAGTTCACCGATCCTGAAGACGAGCCAGAACATGGCCCGCCATCTGGTCTCTTCCACCGTGCGGAGGATCGAACTTGCCAATCTGATGGCCAGCAGCCGGCATGACCTCGTTTTGCGCTTTGCGGGTGCGCCCGAATTTCTGGATGTCGACCCGGAAGCGGCCCTGTCGGTCGACGGATCCGGCCGCATCACGGGCATGACGCAAGCCGCCGCCCGCCTTCTCGCCGCATCGCGGGGGTTCGACTGGCGCATGCCCGAGCGTCTTCTCGGACAGCGGGTGGAGGAGTTTTTCGAAGCCGATTTCGATGAGCTTGCCTCCCTCACCCGCTCCAGCCTGCCGCAGGACAGGCGCATCGTCGTTAGAGACGGGACCGTGCTTTATGCGCACGCGATCGAACCGCAGCAGCGCAGGTCAAGCGTTCCGCTTGCCCGCCCGACACCGCAGCCGGTAACGGAGAGGATCGGCGGTGACGGCCCGACGGTTCGAAATCTCAGGCGGAAGGTAGAGAAACTGGCGCCTGCAAGACTGCCGATCCTGCTGCAGGGCCAGACCGGCACCGGCAAGGAACATCTCGCCCGCATCATTCACGATGCCAGCGGCGTTTCCGGCCGCTTCGTCGCCGTCAATTGCGCCGCCATTCCCGAACAGCTGATCGAAAGTGAACTGTTCGGTTATCTGCCGGGCGCCTTCACCGGCGCTCTGGCGAAAGGGCGCAAGGGGCTGGTGGAGGAGGCGCAGGGCGGAACGCTTTTCCTCGACGAAATCGGTGACATGCCGTTTGCGGCGCAGAGCAGGCTTTTGCGCGTTCTGGCGGAAGGCGAGGTTCTGCCTGTCGGTGGCTCCACCCCGCAGAAAGTGGATTTCAGGGTGATTTCGGCATCTCACCGTCCCCTGAACGACATGGTGCGAACAGGTGCATTCCGCGAAGATCTCTATTACCGGCTGAACGCCGCGGTCCTGACGCTGCCGGCACTCAGCGAGCGCGACGATTTTCCGTGGCTTCTCGACAGGATACTCGAAAAACACGGCATGCCCGGCCGGCCGCTGACGCTTTCCGACGCTGCCCGACTGACGATCCTGCACCACCGCTGGCCGGGCAATATCCGCGAACTGGACAATGCGATCACCTTTGCAGCAGCCCTTTGCGACGACGGGCTGATTACGGTGGAGGACCTCCCGGAGCAGCTCACCCCCGCCGCCTCAACCCCCATGATCGACAGCCGCGGCACCGACCTTCGCGCACTTCTCGCCGCCTGCAACGGCAATATTTCTGAAGCCGCCCGCCGGCTCGGCGTCGACCGCACGACCCTCCATCGCCGCATGCGGCGCCTCGGCATCGGAAAACCTCACTGACGGTGAGGCATATGCCACAGCTGTAGCGCCACAGCTGTGGCAAGTCGCAAAACACGCGGCTCCGCAAAACCCAGCAATTTCAGGCCTTCGGTGGAGAAAACCATGCTGGCATGGGCATTGCACCTTCTCTGGCATCAGGTGCCATCGAGGAGAAAACATGCGCGCGCTCAGATTTCATGCAGCCAAGGATTTGCGGATCGAAGACATTGCCGAGCCGAAGCGGCCTGGCCCGGGACAGGTCCTCGTCCGCAACCGTTTCGTCGGCATCTGCGGCACCGATCTGCATGAATATAGCTACGGCCCGATCTTCATTCCCACCGAACCGCATCCCTTTACCGGCGCACATGGCCCACAGATTCTGGGCCACGAATTCGGCGGCGTGGTTGAGGCGATCGGCGAAGGCGTTACCTCCGTCAGCGTCGGCGACCGCGTCTCCATCCAGCCGCTCGTCATGCCGCGATCCGGCGATTATTTCGCTGATCGTGGCCTTTTTCACCTTAGCACGCAGCTGGCACTGGTCGGCCTCAGCTGGGATGGCGGCGGCATGGCGGAAGCCGCACTTGTCAACGACTATAACGTTCAGAAAATTCCGGACGAGATGACCGACGAAGAGGCGGCGCTGGTGGAACCCTCGGCCGTTGCCGTTTATGCCTGTGATCGCGGTGGCGTGACCGCCGGTAACAGCGTTCTGGTCACGGGTGCCGGCCCGATCGGCATGTTGACGCTTCTGGCGGCCCGCGCCGCGGGCGCTACCCAGCTTTTTGTCTCCGATCTGAATGATGCCCGCCTCGAGCTTGCCCGCAATGTCATCCCTGATGTCATCACCATCAACCCCAAGCGCGACAATGTCGGTGATGTCGTCCGCTCGGCAACCGAAGGCAAGGTCGGCTGCGACGTGGCGATCGAATGCGTGGGCAATGAACATGCGCTCAAGGCCTGCGTTGACGCCGTGCGCAAGCAGGGCGTCGTCGTGCAAACCGGGCTGCACCCGCATGAAAACCCGATCGACTGGTTCCAGGTGACGTTCCGTGATCTGGAGATCAAGGGCTCCTGGGCCTATCCAACCCATTATTGGCCGCGCGTCATCCGGCTCATTGCCTCCGGCCTGTTGCCGGCGACGAAGATCGTCACCAGACGCATCACGCTGGATACGGCAGTGACCGACGGCTTCGATGCCCTGCTCGACCCCGCCGGCACGCATCTGAAAATCCTGATCGATCTTTCGAAATAGGCTTTTCGCCTGCGCCTGCCGGGAAGAGGAGCCCGGCAGGCGCAGGTATTGGCTTTCGGAGCGGCGACACCGCCGCTCCGCCATCAGACCAAGCACCATGGAGGAGATGAATATGCTTGATGTCAGTCCCGCCACCAAAATCGACACCGTTCTTTTGAAGCTCGGCAATGCGCTTGAAGCCGGCGACATAGACGCCGCCGTCAACTTGTTTCAAGCCGATTGTTACTGGCGCGATCTCGTGACCTTCACCTGGAACCTGAAGACGCTGGAGGGCCGCGAACAGATCCACGACATGCTGGCGAGCCAGCTCGCCGCTATCAAACCCTCCGGCTTCGTGCAGGATGCGAAGGAGCAGGCCTCTGAAGGCGGTGGCGTCACCGAAGGCTGGTTCGAGTTCGAGACCGGGGTCGCCCGTGGTTACGGCCATATCCGCCTGAAGGACGGGCTGATCTGGACGTTGCTCACCACCATGAGCGAACTGAAAGGCCACGAGGAACCAAAGGGCATTCGCCGGCCCATGGGCGCGGAACACGGTCATGACCGCAGCCGCCGGACCTGGAAGGAAAAACGCGAGGCCGAAGCCGCTGAACTCGGTTATGCGGAGCAGCCCTATGTCGTCATCATCGGCGGCGGACAGGGCGGCATTGCGCTTGGGGCACGTCTTCGCCAGCTCGGCGTGCCGACGATCATCATCGAAAAGAATGAACGACCCGGGGACAGCTGGCGCAAGCGCTACAAGTCGCTCTGCCTGCATGACCCGGTCTGGTACGACCACCTGCCCTACATTCCCTTCCCGGAAAACTGGCCTGTCTTCACACCAAAGGACAAGGTGGGCGACTGGCTGGAAATGTACACGCGGGTCATGGAGCTGAATTACTGGGGCTCCACCACCTGCAAATCGGCGCAATATGACGAGGCGACGGGCGAATGGACCGTTATTGTCGATCGTGCCGGCCAGGAAGTCGTGCTGCGGCCGAAACAGCTGGTGCTGGCAACAGGCATGTCCGGCAAGGCCAATGTACCGAAATTTTCCGGGCAGGATGTCTTTAAGGGCGAGCAGCAGCATTCCTCGCAGCATCCGGGTCCGGACGCCTATGCCGGCAAAAAGGTCGTGGTGATCGGCTCCAACAACTCGGCGCATGACATCTGCGCGGCGCTCTGGGAAGCGGGTGCTGATGTCACCATGCTGCAGCGTTCCTCCACCCATATCGTCAAGTCGGACTCGCTGATGGAGATCGGCCTCGGTGATCTCTATTCCGAACGCGCAGTTGCAAACGGCATGACCACGCGCAAGGCCGACCTCATCTTCGCCTCCCTGCCCTACAGGATCATGCATGAATTCCAGGTGCCGATTTACGACCGGATCCGCGAACGGGACGCCGATTTTTACGCGGCACTGGAAAAGGCCGGTTTCATGCTCGACTTCGGCGATGACGAGTCTGGTCTCTTCATGAAATATCTGCGCCGCGGCTCGGGTTATTATATCGATGTCGGCGCCTGTGATCTGGTGATCGACGGCTCGATCAAGCTGAAATCCGGTGTGGACGTCTCACATCTCACCGAAAATGCCGTGGTGCTGAAGGACGGCACGGAACTGCCCGCCGATCTGGTGGTCTATGCCACCGGTTACGGCTCTATGAACGGCTGGGCAGCGGACCTAATTTCGCGAGACGTTGCGGACAAGGTGGGCAAATGCTGGGGCCTCGGTTCCAATACCACCAAAGATCCCGGTCCTTGGGAAGGTGAGCAGCGCAACATGTGGAAACCGACCCGACAGGAAGCCCTGTGGTTCCACGGCGGCAACCTGCATCAGTCGCGCCATTATTCGCAATATCTGTCGCTTCAGCTCAAAGCCAGACAGGCGGGGTTGACCACTCCCGTCTATGGGCTGCAGCAGCCACATCATCTCTCCTGATCCAGCCGGAAAGCGCCGGCCCGCCCTGTCTGGACGGGCCGGCAATCTTTACCGCTAGAGGCTATCGGAAAGCCAGAAACGATGGAGATCTGCAACATTGCTGCTGGTCATGAACGGCATTGCAGCTTTCAGCCGCTCCGCCGGCCAGTCCCACCATTTCATCTCGAGCAGCAGGGCGATGCTGTCGTCGTCAAACCGCTTGCGGATCGTTTTTGCGGGGTTGCCGCCGACGATGGCGTAGGGTTCGACGTCCTTCGTTACCAGCGCCCGCGTTCCGATTACCGCGCCATCACCGACGGTGATGCCGGGCATGATGATCGCTTCCGAACCGATCCAGACATCGTTGCCGATGACAGTGTCGGCCGCCGGCAGATAACCGTTGGCGGCATTCTCGAATTCCGGCACCTCCGGCATGAAGAAGAACGGGAAGGTACTGATCCATTCGTTGCGGTGGCCCTGATTGCCCGCCATGATGAAGGCGGCGCCCGAACCGATCGAGCAGAAGCTTCCGATCACCAGCCTGTCCGCGCCCTCATCGGGCAGCAGATACCGGGCGCAATCCTCGAAACCGTGGCCGTGGTAATAGCCGGAATAATAGCTGTATTTTCCGACCACCAGGTTCGGGCTCTTCACCTGCTTGTCGAGCGTAATGCCCCGGAACGGGCTTTCGAAATAGTTTTCCATTAAGATAATCTCACTGCATCTGTTCGCATTCGCTTGCCTTCAGGCAAGCATACGCCAAGCGCAAAACCGACCGGTTTCGCGCCGGATGCTCCTCGCGCTCAGGCGGGAGCTAGATGTAGGTGATACTCGAGGCCTTAATCATGGCTCATGGTTAGCCCAAAATACGCCGAAGGCCAAGCGCTGCCGCAGAACGGTCGTCAGGCCTCATGATGCCATGGCCAGAATGACCGCGATCCCGATCAGCATCGGCCCCATCCATTTGAAATGACGCACCACCCGCGGCTGGTAAGCGGGGTTTTTAGAGAGAGCCAGATAACCGAACCCCACCAGCGTCATCCACAGACCCGCGCAGAACATGATGAATTCATCGATATAGGCCGCGATCATGGCTCCCCCTCAGACGCATTGCAGACAGTTGCGATGAACCTAGCGGGCGTGAATGCAAAAGGCAAAGAACAGGGTACGAGATCGGTGCTGGCGCAGGGTGAAAAGCAGAACACCGGAGATCAGAGCCTGATCCCCGGTGTCCATGTCTGAAACGATGCCCTCAGCGCCCTGCCGGAAGCAAGGGCTGAAAGCGGGTGAGAATCAGAACTCCTCCCAGTTGTTCGCTGCCGTATTCAACGCCGCGTTGCCGGAAAACGCAGCCCTGATCCTTCCACCGAGGGCGCGGGCGGGCGAAGCAGCCGGCCTGTCGGCCGCCGATGCCGTGCGCATAGGTGCTGCGGTTTCCGCATAACCGGCCTCAGAGAGCTTGAACTGCGCAATCAGCCGGTTGAGCGACGATGCCTCGCGGGCAAGGCCGTGGCTTGCCGCCGTGCTTTCTTCCACCATGGCGGCATTCTTCTGGGTGTCCTGATCCATCTGGTTCACAGCCGTATTGATCTGCTGCAGGCCGGAGGATTGCTCCTGCGCCGATTCCGAAATGGCGGCAACGTGCCGGTTGATCTCCTGTACTTCCGTGACGATCAGTTCCAGCGCCCTGCCGGTTTCGCCAACCAGCTGCACGCCCTGCTGAACCTGCCCGTTCGACGTCGTGATCAGGTTCTTGATCTCCTTGGCCGCATTGGCGGAACGCTGCGCCAGTTCGCGAACCTCCTGCGCGACGACAGCAAAGCCTTTGCCCGCGTCGCCCGCACGGGCCGCTTCCACGCCGGCATTCAGCGCCAGAAGGTTGGTTTGGAAGGCAATCTCGTCGATGACGCCGATAATGTTGGAAATCTCATTGGCGGAGGTCGCGATCTGCTCCATGGCGGAGACGGCCTTCTGAACCACTTCTCCGGATTTCTCCGCACCGATTTTCGCGCGACCAACGAGGTGGCCAGCTTCCTGCGCCCGCTTGGTGGAATCCTTCACCGTCGTGGTAATTTCTTCCAGAGCCGCTGCCGTTTCTTCAACCGCCGCAGCCTGCTGCTCCGTGCGTCTGGCGAGATCGTCCGCGGCGGATCTGATCTCGTTGGCGCCGGCATCGATGCCGCGTGCATTCTGCGCCACCTGGGTCAGCGTTGATTGCAGCTGTTCCGCAGCCCTGTTGAAGTCACCGCGAATACCATCAAGATTTGGCACGAAAGGCTGGGCAATGCGGTAGGTCACGTCACCTTCAGCAATCCTGGACAGCGCCGTGGCGAGATTGTTGACTGCGAACTGAACGTCGGCGGCCTCCTGCGCCTTCTGTTTTTCGCGTTCGATCCGATCTTTCTCGGACATGGACCGGTTGGCTTCGGTCTCATTCTCGAGCCGCACGCGCGCGATGGCGTTTTCGCGGAAGGCCTGAACAGTGGCGGCCATCTGGCCGACTTCATCCCTGCGGTCCATGCCGTCGATCTCGCTTGCGGTATCACCGGCGGCAAGCGATTCCATCCGGGCGCGAAGCCGTGCAATAGGCGTGGTAATGCCGCGCGACGAGACCAGCAGACCAAGCGCAATCAGGGCGAGAGACACCAGTGCGAGGGTGATGAGACCCGTCCAGATCGTCGTATTGGTGCTCGCCGTCAGCCGCTCCCTGCCGTCATTCATGACCTGGATGAGCTGCTCGTTGCCCGCACTGATTTTCGGCGAGACCTCGGTTATTTTCCTGAGCACGTTGAGCGCCATCTGCTGCGCTTCGGCCTGCTTGCCCGCCTGCATGAGGGTGATGACCTGGTTGCCAATCTCTTCGACCTCGACAACACCCTTGAGGATGTCGCGGGCGGCATCCGTGCGCGCCGGCACCAGCTCCATGATCTTGTTCTGGCGCTCTTCGAGTTGCTTGCGATCCGCCCTGAAAGTTTTGACCGCGGCTTCGAAATCGCTGCTCGCCGGGTCGTTGAGGCTGGCGCGCAGCATCTGCATACCGAGCGCATTGAGATTGCCGCTGGTTCTGGCGTTCAGCACCGCAGCAAGGGCCTCATGGCCGATGAAATCGCTATAGACGGCGTCGGTTTTTTTATATTGCAGGCTGACGTAGCTTATTCCGGAAAGCGACATCAGGCTCATCAACGAAATGACAAAAACGACCTTCGTTTTTATCTTGGTATTCTTCAGGAAAGACATGAATGGCCTCAAGGCAAGCGCTCTCCAGCCGTCGATAAGGGCGGCCGGGAACCATATGATGAAACATCGCGGGTAGCTGTTGCCCCTCCTCATAGGGCGACAAGCGGATGCCTTTTGAACCGCCGCTGGGGCAGCTCAAGGTGGCTCCGCTTGTTCTACCGGCTCCGGATGAAACCTTGGAACCTGCGTATTTTAGATTTCACGAAATCACTAAATGAAGTGTTACCCGGGCTATGCAAGTGCTGACAATTCGGCAGGCAAAACCGGTTTTAACCGCTAAACCAAATGATAAAAAATCTTCTCCATACAAATGAAAACGCAGCGGAAATTGATTTCCGCTGCGTTCATTCATCTGATGCCAGTAGGCGAGCCCGCATTCGCAGGCCGAGGCCTGCGAAACCCGATGCTTAATAGTGCACCGACTGGGAATCGATCGGCGTTGTCTTCGGCGGGGCGAACTTCGTCAGGTCGATCCCTTCGACGGCGGAGCGATACTCGTCAATGCTCGGCGTGCGGCCGAGAATTGCAGAGAGCACCACGACCGGGGTGGAAGCCAGAAGCGATTCACCCTTCTTCTCGGCGCTGTCTTCCACGACACGGCCCTGGAAGAGACGGGTCGAGGTTGCGAGAACCGTATCGCCCTTTGCGGCTTTCTCCTGGTTGCCCATGCACAGGTTGCAGCCTGGACGCTCCAGATAGAGGATGTTTTCGTATTCGGTGCGGTTCGAGGTCTTCGGGTTGACGTCATCGAATTCGAAGCCGGAGTATTTCTGCAGGATTTCCCAATCCCCTTCCGCCTTCAGCTCATCGATGATGTTGTAGGTCGGTGCGGCAACGACGAGCGGTGCCTTGAACTCGACCTTGCCTTCGGTCTTCTCCATGTTGCGCAGCATCTGCGCAACGATCTTCACGTCGCCCTTATGCACCATGCACGAACCGACGAAACCGAGATCGACCTTCTTGGTCGCGCCGTAATAGGAAACGGGGCGGATCGTGTCGTGCGTGTAGCGCCTGGAGACGTCGTTGTTGTTGACATCAGGGTCGGCGATCATCGGTTCGTTGATGATGTCGAGATCGACGACGACTTCCGCGAAATATTTCGCGTTGGCGTCTGGCTTCAGCGCTGGCGTTTCACCTGAGCGGATTTCGGCAATACGCTGATCCGCCTTATCAATCAGGCCCTTGAGTGTCTGGGCGGCATTGTCCATGCCCTTGTCGATCATGATCTGGATGCGCGACTTGGCGATTTCGAGCGACTCGATCAGCGTCTCGTCCTCGGAAATGCAGATCGACGCCTTGGCCTTCATTTCGGCCGTCCAGTCGGTGAAGGTGAAGGCCTGGTCGGCGAGCAGCGTGCCGATGTGGACTTCGATGATGCGGCCCTGGAAGACGTTGTCGCCGTGCTGCTGAAGCATCTGCGCCTGGGTGGCATGCACCACGTCGCGGAAGTCCATGTAAGGCTGCATCGTGCCCTTGAAGGTGACCTTGACCGATTGCGGGATCGGCATGGTCGCCTCGCCCGTAGCGAGCGCCAGCGCGACGGTGCCGGAGTCAGCACCGAAGGCCACGCCCTTGGACATGCGGGTATGGCTGTCGCCGCCGATGATGATCGCCCGATCGTCCACGGTGATGTCGTTCAGCACCTTGTGGATCACGTCCGTCATCGAATGATAGACGCCCTTCGGGTCACGGCCGGTGATGACGCCGAAATTGTGCATAAAGGACATGAGCTTCGGCGTGTTGGCCTGCGCCTTCTTGTCCCACACGGAAGCGGTGTGGCAGCCCGACTGGTAGGCGCCGTCCACGAGCGGCGAAATGACGGTGGCCGCCATCGCTTCCAGTTCCTGCGCGGTCATCAGACCGGTCGTATCCTGCGAACCGACGATGTTGACCTTGACGCGAACGTCCGAGCCGGCATGCAGCACCTTGCCGGGGGTGACGCCGACGGCATTGCGGTTGAAGATCTTCTCGACGGCGGTGAGGCCCTGACCTTCGATCGAAATTTCCTTGTTCGGTGCAAAGACTGGGGTCGCCTCGACGCCGAGCGTCTGAGCCGCGAATGTCTGGAGCTTCTTGCCGAAGACGATAGCGTAAGAGCTGCCGGCCTTCATGAATTCCATCTTCTGCGGCGTGAAGGAAGAAGCGAGGTCCACCAGTTCGGTGCCGTTCTCGTCGCGCAGCTTGCGGTTCTTGGCGTCGATCTTGAGGACCGTGCCGGTCTCGACCGAATATTTCTGCTCGAGGATCGGATTGCCGTCATTGTTGAGGATCGGCTTGCCGTCTTCACCGAGCTTCTTCACCCAGTTCTTGAGGTTGATGCCGATACCGCCCGTCACATCGACGGTGGTCGCGAAGATCGGCGAGATGCCATTGGTGCCGGCAACGATCGGCGCGTAATTCACGAAAGGCACATAGGGGCTGGCCTGTTTGCCGGTCCACAGCGCCACGTTGTTGACGCCCGACATGCGCGACGAGCCGACGCCCATCGTGCCCTTTTCGGCGATCAACATCACCCGCTTGTCGGGGTGCTGCTGCTGCAGCGCGACGATTTGCGCCTGCGCTTCCGGCGAGATCATACACTGGCCGTGCAGCTGACGGTCGGAGCGCGAATGCGCCTGGTTGCCGGGGGACAGAAGGTCGGTGGAAATATCGCCTTCGGCGGCGATGAAAGTGACGATCTTGATCTCATCGTCGACATCGGGAAGCTTGGTGAAGAATTCGGCCTTGGCGTAGCTTTCGAGAACGTCTCTGGCGATGGCGCTGCCTGCCTTGTAGGCATCACGCAGGCGGAACATGTCTGCGTCGTAGAGGAAGACCTGGGTCTTCAGAACGTCACCCGCTTTGGCGGCGATCGCGGCATCGTCGCCGAGCGCGACATCGAGCAACACCTTGATCGACGGACCGCCCTTCATGTGCGACAGCAGCTCCAGCGCGAAGGAAGGCGTGATTTCCGGCACCAGCACTTCACCAAGGATGACCTGCTTCAGGAAGGCAGCCTTGACGCCGGCAGCACTCGTGGTGCCCGGCAGGGTGTTGTAGATGAAGAATTTCAGCGCATCGGCGCGGTATTCGCTGCTGGCATCCTTGATGAGCTCGATGATTTCGGCCGTCAGAGCGCCGTCATCGATGGGTTTGGGCGCGAGACCCAGTGTTTCTCTGCTTTTGATTTCAGCCAGGTAATCCAGGTAAAGGTTCATCGCAATCCCAACGTCATGGTGTCTATGGAGCCAAACACAACGCCACCGGACGGTGGCATCGATAGCCCCGGGTTTCTGTCGTTTTCGACTACGCCAACCCGGGCCGGCTGACAAGATGCCGCACTTCGGTAAAGAACTCGTAGATCGATAAAAAGCCGGTTACCCGGTCTTGCGAGAAGGCTCCTGCAAGCCTGCATAAAGTTGCAACCGATAGTGCATTTCACCCGGAAGTTTTCCGGTTCTCGCCGTTAATAAATTATTAACCAAATCGGCGCGAGTATTAGCTTATTCTAATTACCCGCTATTGGCGTAATTCGATGCCGTGCATGGCCAATCGGCAGCACGACAGCTTGGGAGGCAGCATGAGGTTTTCGGCATCAAGCTACTTGCTATCGCTGGCGGCACTGGTCCTCACACCGGCTTCAGGCCTTGCGCAGGTCGCCACGACGAATTTCAACGTCCAGATCACCATTCAGGCGGCATGCCAGATCAACTCGGCCGGCAATCTCGATTTCGGGACCAACGGCGTGATCGGCGCCCCGATCGACGTCACCAGCCAGATCGTCGTGCAATGTACGGCCAGCACGCCCTTCAGCCTCGGCCTCAGCGCCGGCGCCGGCTCGGGCGCGACGGTTGCCAACCGGCTGATGACGTCGGCTGCGGGTGCGACCATTTCCTACTCGCTCTATACGACTGCGGCACATAGCACGGTATGGGGAAATACCGTGGGAACGGACCGGCAAACGGGCACGGGAACCGGGGCACCGCAAAACTTCACTGTCTTTGGGCGCGTACCTGCCCAGACGACACCCGCGGTCGGCGTCTATACCGATACGGTGACGGCCACGCTCAATTACTGATCGCCATAGGGAGGATCGCGCATGCGTCTTTTTACCTTAGCGGCTGC
>Ga0099826_10000032_pt1 | contig 122288 bp, 116 predicted proteins | sample Mtrugardesep15_FD_76830 | JGI IMG/M metagenome (GOLD analysis project Ga0099826, IMG submission 76830) | Root nodule microbial communities of legume samples collected from California, USA - M. trunc garden sep15 | ecosystem: Host-associated > Plants > Roots > Nodule | place: USA: California... | reverse complement strand
GGGTTTCGGTCGATTTCCCGAGAAATCCGCTCGGCGGGGTTCAGTCTATTGTTATTTCCGACAACGGGCTCGGGATTTCCAGGGATCGTGCCGAGCATGATTTCGAGAGCCTCGGGGAATCTTGGAAACGCCAGGCCAGGCAAACAAAGGTCCACGCCCGGGCCATCCACGGGAAGGAGGGGCAAGGCCGCCTCAAGTTCTTTTCGCTGGCGCAAAAGGCAAACTGGAATACGGTGTATGAGACAGGTGGCAAACGCTTTTCGCTGTCGATCTCAGTCGATTCGAACAGGCTACACACCGGGACAGTCTCGGAGCCCGTCGAAGTGCCGGCTGAAGAAACCGGCACCATGGTCGAACTTAGCAATCTCAAGGAAAGCTTTGAATGGCTGACCGGCGAACAAGCCAGCGCCGATTTCAATGCGACCTTTGCACCGTACGTGCTTCAGTATCCGGGGATTGAAATCCTGTATGATGGCGTGCCGGTCGACCCCAAGACGTCGATCGAGCGATCGCATGATTTCAAGACCAAGTCGGTTGTCGGCGCAACCCGCGTTATCAGCGACCTCTCTCTGAAGGTCATTGAATGGAAGTCAAAAGTGTCCGCCCGGCGCATTCATTTCGGCGGAGAAACCGGGGTGGTCCTGGGGACGCTTCCCGCAAATGTTACGGCGCCGGACTACTCGTTCTCTGTCTACGCCTATTCGCCCTTCTTTCAGGATATTGCCAACGCCAACCTGCTGGAGCTCGACGGTCTTGGCGATCCTGATTTCACTCGTGTGGTCGACTACATCCGCGACGAAGTCGGTGACTACTTCCGAGACCGTGAGGCTGAGAAATCGAGCGAACTGATCCAGTCGTTGAAGGAAGCGGGCGTTTATCCCTATGAGGGTGATCCCAAAGATGAAATCGAGCGCCGGGAACGACAGGTGTTCGATATCGCGACCCACGCCGTTCAATCCTATTCGCGTGATTTCAAGAAAGCCGAAAACGCGCTGAAGAAAATAACTTTGGGACTTCTGAAGGAAGCTCTGGCGCACAATCCGGAATCGGTGACCCGCATCCTCAGGGCGGTGTTCAATCTTCCCAAGAACAAGCAGGACGATTTTTCGGATCTTCTGGAAAGGACACAGCTCTCTCATATTATATCAGCGTCGAGCCTGATCGCCGAACGAGTCGTCACGCTGCAGGTGCTGCGCGAGATGGTTTTCGACCCGAAGCACCGGTCGACCATCAAGGAGCGCGGCGAACTCGATGTTTTGGTCGGTGAAAACACTTGGATCTTCGGCGAAAACTTCCATTTCACGATGCAGGAATCGGGTCTGACGAAAATCATGGCTCGCGTTTCGGAGGAACTCGGCAAGCCCCGGTCTCGCCACAGTAAAGGCCGCAAGCCCGACGGCAAGATTGGCCGCATAGATTCCTTCATGGGGCGGATGGTGCCGCACGCAGATACAGGCCACCGCGAGTTTCTGCTCATCGAGTTGAAGAGGCCATCGCTGACGGTTACCCGGAAGGAATTGGACCAGCTCGAGGACTACGTTCGAGCATTGATCCAACAGCCTGACTTCTCGACAACGTCCACCGTCTGGAATTTCTACTTGGTTACGACGGAATATGACGATTATGTCAAAGACAGAGTCACGCAAACGGGCAGGCCGATCGGCCTCTTCCTTGACAAGGAGAACCACAAGGTCTGGGTGAAAACCTGGGCTGAGATCATTCGAGATTGTGACGGTCGACTAAAATTTATCCAGGATCGCCTGCGGGTCGAGGTTTCTGCTGAGGAAATTGAACAGAAGATCGCGCTTCTAAAATCGTCAATCGTCAAGACCGGAAAGGAAAAGGCAGACACCTAGGGTGACACTCGCAAGTGAGCCTAGGGATCATTAGCGTGAAAACTTTTATTGAAACCAGATTGTTGATGGATCTCAGGTCAGGGTGGTTCGAATATCTGCAGAGGCTTGAAACGACGAGCGGCGCCGTTCTCGTTCAATTTCCAGACCAACTCGGTCGCTTCGCCCGCGGTCTTCCCATGGTGGTCAATAAGCGCCTGCACAAGGAGCGCATACTCATTGTGAATGTTGGTCGCGAATATTCCAGTATCGTCACTCCCCACACAGACGGTAGGCTTTGATCCCGTGGGTTCAGCCGCAACTCCCAGCCACCTGAAGATGTGGTGTTCTCTGTGGTCGTTGTAGAGGCTAATTCGCACGTTGCTGGTGGGAAGGGTCTCGATCGCGACTCCCCTGTGGTTCAATCGTTCCAGCGCCATGTCTTGTAGAGTAATCAGAGCAGAAGCGGGAAAGTAGCTGGTTTCAATCTCGACGGGCTTACAGACGTATTCGCTTTTGCGATGTCTTTGTCGAAACAGTTCGTAAGCCGCTGGGTGTTGCTCTGCCGCGCTCATTATTAGTTCAAGCTCTGCGCGAACGGTGACATCCGTGACCTTTTGGGCAAAGCTTCTTGCTGCCTTGGCGACGAGGTGAGGTTCACGAAGCTCTCCGTATTCGCGCTCTAATCGCAGTACAGTGAGGATGTCCAGATGGCGCAAACACCACTCTTGGTGGAGGACTGCCATACTTTGTTCGCAACCATAGACCAGCGCCGACACGGTGCAGGCATCGTTATGGATACGCTGAACGAGCGCAGTATGCTCGCCGCGGACAGCAAGGAAGTTTCCGGCGAAAACAAGGTTATCTAGCCACTGAGACCGCGGGACTACAATCCGATCTCCGGTGCGATCAAGCCAGAGTTGCGGTGAAATGCCGAGCGCGGTGGCATGGCCAACTCTATCTCCTACGCGAAGCCCTAGAAACTCAACGGCTTCTACGGTCGCTCTGATGCCCGATACGATATGTAAGAAGTCTTCGCCAACGTGGTACGTGGAATGGTCGACGGCATCTCGTCGGAGTAGTCTGAAGGCTGGAGCGAAAGCCTCCGGCGGGGCATGCAATTCATTTGCAGCGGCATCGATACCGCGAATGAGTTGCCGAGCTACAGGGGATTTTTTGATGATATGCCTTAACAACCGCGCCTGGAGGAGAGCGTCGCTTCTTGCTTGACCATCTCGAGATTGGCTATATCGGCCCCGCTGTTTTCCGATGCGCTTTATGAAATGTGCCACTAATGCAAACTCTGTGTCTCTGCGGCCCCGCCTGATTCCTTTGCATTGAGTTTGGTCACATTGTCCCGAGACACACTGTGGAAGCCGGGCGGTGCGATTCCACGATACTCGCTCACTACAGCCACGAAAATCAAGGTACCCGCTGACTATACGATCGAGAAGAACCATGATGTCATTTAGGGTCTTCTTCGGCGCAAAACGGCCCTCTAGGTGGGCAATATTAGTATACGGAGCCTTTCTATTTAGCTGACGGAAGCGCTGCGAATAGACACGCTCGAGCTTCTCTCGCGTTCCGACCACTGTATACTTTTGGAATTGATCAAAACCCACCTCGTCCGCCTGTTGAACGGTGATTTTGGCGATCTGGTTTAGCACTAGGAAGTTGAAGTAGAGGCCGAGGTTTATCAGCTCACGCAAATGCTTTGGTCCCGTCGTCCAACTCAGCATAGCTGAATAGAGAAATGCCGCTTCATCGATGAGTGGTGGATTCTCAGCGTCACCAAAAGCAACGACGCCGGGATTTTTCGAAAGCTCGATGCCGTGAGCTAGGTCACAATCGTAGTCCGGTAGGCTCGCAGTCATCAGGCCGACCAACTGATGCGGAGTGATATTCGATCCGCTATGGCCGAGAGCGATGTTGGCAACGACGTGCCTCACCCGGCGAGCAGAGCGTAGCCGACGATACAGTTCGTATGGACGGAGGTTGAACTCCATTTGGTCATAAAGTTCGTCTGGAAGACCCGATCCACGTCTCGCAGCCGAGAGTTCAGCGTGGTACAGTTTCGGAAATCGTACAGCGTCAAGCCAAACAATGTCCAGTTCAGTCGACCCATTCAAGTGCATGTGAAGTTCGTTCAGTCCTGAGATTTCTTCAAGGCGCTCAAGCTCCGGGAGGACTGGGCTTAATATGGCGGTGTCACCTATTTCCGCGTAGAGGAACCGACGTGGATCTATACCTAGTTCTGGACCTCGGCCCTCAAGTACAAGGAACGCGACAATTACCGCGAGAGGCGAGATGCTTGGTAGCAGTCGTTGCCATTCTAGAAATTCCGAGGATCGGATTGCCAATCGACCCGCGCGCCTCTCTATAAACCGTTCTGCAAGCGCTTTTAGAACGATGGGGGTGAGATCACCGATTGTCTTGGCGTCGCCCAAGCGGTGATTCAAGTATCCCTTATAGAAGTGGTCAGGGCGGTGCGGATCTGATCGCCTCTCAAATACGAAAATACGACGCAGTACCTCGTCGATTGAGGGAACTCGCCCTTGTGCCAAGTCGCCGAGTGACGGGAAATCCGCGAATACCTTCCTGTAGATAAGTGCACTCAAAATTCCGATCCTACGGTGAAGGATTTGCCCGAGCAGAGGGAGGTTGACGTTTCCGCCAAGCGTCGGTGGTTTGCCGAAGTACTCTTCCGGCGGTGCGATCAAATTCTGAAGTGCCCTGCATCTGGACGGTATTCAGAAGGAAAAACAATCCATCGAAGGTAATCGGCGGCTCATCGGCCTTCGACGAACTAAAATGCGTGGTAAACATGGTAGCCGTGGTGTCTTCCGCAAGATAGTCCGACAGCCTGTCAGCGTAAAACTGATAAATACTATCATTTGGTTCCAGCCTGCGTGGTTTGTCGACCTCGTCATCCTCCTCCCTTGCAAGGAAGAACCCCCACAAAGGGCATGAGAAAACCAAATCGAAGAACCTAAACTCTTTTGTGTCACGGAACTCCGAGGGACTTTGATAGATCTCCCGCAGAAGCTGAACGAACACCTCCCCCGATCTAACGGGATTGCTCGCCGCTTTCGCGGGGGTTCGAGCATTGGCTGAACGCATCAGCTCATAGCCAAGAGCATGCAGAAACCCGATGATAGTCCGATGCATATAGATTCCGAGATAGCGGCTATCGCGGTGTTTGAGATCGTCGCGTATATTGGCAAATGTGTACGTGAACCGAGTCCACACACGGGCCAAAGTAACTGGCGCAAGCCCAAAATCTTCGCTTTGAACGCTATTTGAGCTCATCCATTTCAAGAGCGCTCGTTCGAGCTGGTGAGCTTCTTTCCTCAGGCCATCTGAATGGTCGGGGTCCGCAAAATCGTCTTGATGTGAATCGAATTCTATATAGCTCTCGGAGTTAGCGCCGTCCAACGCAATCGGCGTTGGGTAGCTCCTGGCCTGGCTGCATTGGTTCACCAACTCAGTCAGCGCTTGAAGTTGACTCTTGTTTGTAGCGCGACCAATCTCCAAAGCATCCGCCATCAGGCCTAAGAGCCGTAGCACAGAATAATTCCCTGACTCTGCCTGCTGCCCACTCACGATCCTACTAAGGGGAAGCATCGCTGCCCTGCTTGCGCTACCATTGAGACGTTGAGCAAGGTCCTCGATTCCATTCGCAAAGTACACCTGGAAGGCGGCTTCTGTCCCACGCCGAGAGCCGTACTGCCAACCGCCCGCGCAAAGCCGTGTGTGGAAGCCACGTAGCGCTGGGGGCAAACTCGAAAGGAGCCGACTAACATCATCGCGGCCACCAGTAGCCATGGCTCGGAAGGCTTCTCGGTCAAAGCCATTCTTGCTCCCATCGTACTCTAGGCCATAGAGTTCTCGCGCGGCTGCTCCAGTTTCCCGTATCCGGGCGAGTGGTACAGACGCGCCGCTTAATCGGATACCCCGTACCAACTGTTTCGTGCCTTCTCGGCCGCGTTCGGTCGACTCCCATGAAGCTACTCGGCTTGCGAATTGAACCGGGCTCTCTAGGGCAGTGGCGTTGACGTGGGTAATAAAACTCTCGAGATCGCCGGTCGCCTCGGCTTCTGAACCACGATAGTGAATTTCGCCACGGTCCAGTTTTTCTCTTACCAATGAAACTTTGATCCAGTAGTCGATCATTTTTCCTGGCGAACGCTTGAAAACATCGAGTAGGGCAGCGCCCACGTACATCGCGGCAAGGTTTTTGTCCGCCTCGGCGCCGTCCGGGTAGCACCTCGCCAGCGGGAGCCATAGGCGCGACTTTGTCAACCAATGGGTTAATGATGGAATAAGGGCGTTCGGGTTCGGATTTCTTGTGTCGCCCACATCCAGGCCAAGTGACGTCACTGCTGTCCAGGAGATATGCCTTAACGTATCGAGAGCGATTGGCCGACCGTTGCCCTCGCCTTGATCACGGCTAGCTCCGGATAATAGCTGAAGAGCACTTCTCGTCGGAAGTCGAAGTATTTGCTGCCTATAGAGTGTTACGTCTTTCGGAGTATTTATGCCAAACACCTCGGACACTACATTGGTGAGGAAGTGCCGCTCGCTTATTGAGCCCTCGATGTTGTCGCCACGAAAAGCTAGACCCACGCCATCAGCATGGAATTCTAGATTTCTGAGCTCTATTCGGTTCTCAGGTCGGGCTATCTTTACGAGATATTGGTCTTGAAGAGAATCGACCATACGGCTGATTTTGGAAATTATCGCCGCGTCCCCATCGATCTTTGATCGCATCTCCTCGGCTCTCAGGAACGAAGGATTCATCTGCTCCCACTGCTGACGCCGGACGAGTAAGGTATACAGGTCCAGATCGCCTGAAAGAATAATTCTCAACTGTGACGTTGCTAGATACTTTCGTAGAGCCTCAAGCACCGGCCAACCGCGTTCAAACCAAGTGTCAACGTCATCAATGGCAAGCACAAACGCGTCGCAACCAACATATGAGACGGCACTGGAAATAAACTGACGGAAGCGCAATTCAAAATCATGAGCAGCCGCGGCATTTTCCAAGCCTTCGTCTAGGACAAAATCCGGATCGACCCAATCTTTTCCAGCGTAGAGCTGTTCTCCTATGCCATCGAGGAGGTAGAGCCCTTGAGCTAACTTTCGGAGCGCTCCCTCAACTTGCCGATAATCATCGTTTGCATCGACGATGTTTTTTCTGCGATGCAGGACAGCCTTTCTGATCTTCTCGATGATGACGACGATAATGTTTTGCTTGGATTCTATCAGTGTCGGATCGATTATTCCCAAGCTGTAAAGCTCTGGAACGGCGGATCTCGGTGTCGACGCGCTCTCGACGTAGGATTTGTAGCTCTGATCGACAATTGCCGACAGGATCTGCGTAAGAAACGTTGTTTTTCCCTCACCGCGCCGCGCAGTGACGAGCAGAGCATCGTGGCGCCGGTCAGTCAGGACGTCGAGTTCCGAAGGTCGGTCGGTAGACGTTTTCGTGCGTGGCGGCTTGCTGATGTCCTTGATCAAACAACGAAATACTTGCTCACGCGCCTCAATTTGAATGAAGCCCTCTGAAGAGGAGGCCATCGACGGATTATCGATTACGCTCAAGTCAATTGTGATAACTTCCGGCAAAGCTCACCTATGCGAAAAAGACTTCTGAAAGCAGACTGTCGCTACGTAGCGTTGAATGGGTTAAGAATCCGCAATCAAATTGCTGGTGCGCTTTCAATTTTGACCGACCATGAATGTTAGCTATGGTGGATCGCCATGTCTTGAATTCTGGACGTGGCGTTGAAGAATTTTTTGGCTCAATGCGCGCGTACCTGCATCAGGGCAAGAGCTCCTTCGCTTATCTGAATTGGGGCGCGGCTGGTTTCCATCCTTTTAAATCAACAGCTCTGGATTAATAGGGTTTGGTCTGCAGCTCAAAGAAAGTCTAAGCGAAGCGCGGGTTCCGGCTGCCTAGACCGCTAAGCTGACATTATCCGTCAGCGACGATATTCGGTTGGGTGCGTTGCCATCGTCGCGGTGCTTGCGGCATTTATGGTAGCTGCCGGATTGGTTGGCATGTGCTATAGGCTGGCGGTAACGCAGTTGCCGCGTGCTTTGCCTCTAGCCACAACTCTGGCGGAGCGTTTACATGAGCGCAAGGGAATCAGCACTTCGGGGCGTTAGTTGAGTAGGAAAGTCTTCACAGCGGCGGAGCGGTGGGCGGTTTTCACTGTGCATGGAGAGCGGTGCTATCTGGGTAACCACCCAATTGACCTCCAGACAATGCAGGTTGACCATATCATCCCTGAGCATCTCCTTGACGATTCAATCCGACTTGACGTGGTGCTGCGCGAATTCGGCTTACCACCGACGTTTGATCTTAATTCGTTCGAGAATTGGATGCCGTCGTGCCCCGCGCACAATAACCAGAAGCGCGACGCAGTGTTCGAGCCGACGCCGATCATCCAGAAGGTGCTGCAAGACGCAGCCAAGAAGGCTGACCTTGCGAGACTAACAGCCGCCCGCGTGATCACCAACAAGCGTATCGAAAGGGCCATCAGCGACATTCTGATTGCGCTGGAAGATGAGCCGGACCCCACGACGCTAGAAATTGTCAAAGCGGGCGTCATACAGATTCGCGGAGCCTTGCTGGTCCTTGACCCTACTGTGAAGTCTGCGCCAACAAGTCGACCTGGCGATATGGCGTATTTGGAAAGCTTGGACCTCGGCAGGGGGCGCATCGGTCGTCCCATGGCTTTGCTCAGGCAAGCTTTGCAAGCCGACATACTTGTCACGCCTTCCCTCACACTCAAGGTGGCGAACGAAGATTTGCGCGTTACCTTTAGCGTGAATGGTTAAGCCAGAGAACTTATTGAACCTCGACAACAGGCACGCCGGACTCCTGAAGCTTCTCCAGAAATTTGGCAACGTTGCGGAGCCCCTTGGAATCCTCTGTCAGGGAGAACTTGAGCCTTTCCCTGGCACGCGATAGTGCGACGAAGAACACGTTCACGTCGTCGTCGTTGTTCCAGAAGGCATCGTCATTAAACTCCGTGAATATCACCGTATTGTATTCTAGGCCCTTCGACTTGTGGATCGTCATGAGTCTGACGACATTCTTTCCTTCCATAGCCTCTACGACTTCTGACATGCTGCCGGCAGGCCGTAGGCATTCGTCGATAAAATCTGTCAACCCGGCGATAATCTTGTTCAGGTATTCGGGATTTGCATATTCCTTGAAGGCTTTGGTGAACTGGCTACGGCGCCAATCAGGCAATGATGGTTCGAGAATTTGCGCAGCCGTAAGCTGCTGGGGTGTTTTACCTGCGGCGAGTTCGGCCAGATCTTTTGTTATTTTTTGAACCGTGCGCAAGCTCTCGGCATTGCCGCGTTCGGTGTTGATGTCATCACCCTGCAACTCGGCTACGATGTCGCGGCACGTCTGGAAAGGTGTTCCGTCCCTCACCTGAAATGCCATCTTAATGGCTGACACGAGGAAACGAGTCACCGGTTCTTTCACAAGATCCTGGAGCGCAACAGGGCCGTAGTTGCGGGCATCGTTACGCACTGTCAGGCCGGCATCTGCAAACGGTTGGGCAAGCCGTTCTTCCAATTTATCAACCCACAATCGTGCCAAGATTACAAAGTCATGGACCTTCAGGTCCGGATCCGCGTCCAAAGCGGACTTGATGTATTTGGCAAGGAATGTGCTCTCCTTATCGCGCGTGGGAGACACCCATATTTCCGCTGCGTTCTCTGGGACCGGATCGTGCTCACGAGCAGCTGTCGTTGGGACGGGATCGTCCTCGAACATTTCGGATAGCGAGTTGATGAGCTCGACAATACGGGCATTGGATCTGAAATTGAAGAGCAGCCGTTGGCTTGATGCTCCAAAGTCGGTGTTGAACTCACTAAATATCGCGGGCAGGGCGCCAGCCCAGCCCATAATCGCCTGATTGGTATCGCCAACTGCAGTCACGACAGAGCTGCTATTATGGAAGGCCGCTTTCACTAAAGCGTACTGATGTTCGGTCACATCCTGAAACTCGTCCATGAAGACGTGGGAGTAGGTCGCGCGGATTGCGGCAAGGATCGTTGGCTGTGAGTTAAGTATGTGAACTGCCAGCATCTTCACAATGTCGAAGGTGAGAGTGGATTTTTTCCCCCGATAGCAGTACTGCCACCACAATCTCCGGATGTGATCACCCTGTCCGGTGACAGGGTCGGAAAAGCTTGGGAATGCCTTATGCACAAGCTTGGCTAGACTGCCATCGTTGTGGCTATCAAGGCCGGGCTCGTTTTGGCGAAAAGATTGTCGAAAGTCCTGCCAGATGTTCTTGGTGGGGAAGATGATGTCGTAGTCGGCAGATGGTCGTATGTTCTGCGGCAAAGCCTCCAGGAACTGGTCAAGGAGTCGCTTGGCGAAGCCGTCAAGCGTGAGGGATTCAAAGCGGCGCGCGGCCTCAGGCGTGTTTCGCTTCTCGACCCGTTCCTGCAAATTGCGGGCTGCGTCCACCTTGAAGGCTATCGCGAGGATCCGTCTTGGAGGAGGGCATTGTCCGGTGGTCAGCAGGAATGAAGCGCGTTGTGCCAAAATTTCCGTTTTTCCTGAACCGGGACCCGCCAGAACGGACATTGACTTCACTGATTTGACGACCTCGAGCGCCGGCCCTTCTAGGGTTATTCCGCCAGTTGGCGTCCATTCATCAGGATGTACATAACTCATGCGCTTGTCTCCGGCCGCACGGCTGCATGCGTACGGATCAGTTCCTCCGCACGCTTGACCATAGCGCGGAGTTGCTCCGGGCATTTTGCCTTCAGGTCTTCAGGCTTGATTTTCGCGAATGCCAAGAGGTGCGAGCCGGGTTTCGATCCAGATTTAAACAGGGCCTTGTAATTATGAAGCTCTTGCGGCGTTGCGGATTTTCGGACTGCCGTCAACTCGAGTACACCGGGTCCGTTTTCGCCGAACACCGCTTTGGCAGTCTTGTCCGGGTCATCCTTGGTTGCGTCATACGCCGTCTCGGGAACATACGCCTCCGGAAAAGCTTGCATCATCATCATGTCGAGATCGACAGGATCGGAATAGAAAATATTGTTCGCACGTGGCCAGTTGACCCAATTTGGGTATGAAGTTGCATTTAACGCGCTGTTGTTAGGCATGCTTGCTACTACGGCGGGCTCGAGCACCTTTGTGGTTACGTTCTCAAGCTTGGGAACATACCCCACGCCAAGCGCCGATAGCCACTGCACCATGTTTTTCAGGCGTCCCATGCCACCGCCATGGCGGCCAAGATCAAAGTCCAGCAGCGTTATGTGAGGGATCTGCAGGCCATTCAGCAGTTTCCACAGGTGCTGGGCGTGTCGACCTCCGATTGAGACGTATGCGATGAATGACGGGTCAAGACTGACGCCCAGTGCGTCGGCTACCTTCGGAATAACGACCCGCTCGGTGTCTCCTTCACCAATGATAACCAGCTTGGCGAAATAGATCTCTGGGTTTGCAAGGATAACTTGCTGAAGAAATTTGTCTTCTTCACTCTCGGCTGCCGGTAAGGGCAGTGGCAGCACACTTGAACTCAATGTGGCGCTATCATTGCGGAAATAACGAACTTTTCGCGGCGGGACGCGACCGAGAATGCTGGTTGCATGCGACGTAACGATCGACTGCGCGGCGCCAGTCGTGTTCAACTGATCAAGCAACGCCATAAGGCGAGGTAGGTAGAATGGCGCGAGATGGTTTTCCGGTTCTTCTAGGGCAAAGATGGTGAGCGGTGGGTGCACAAAATCTGCGATTTTGAAACCGCCCAACTGGCCGGGCAATGCCTTCTGCATGTCCCAAGAAATCTGGTGGAGCGTTGCTGAAAGAGCGAAATACAGCAGCGACATCTGACCTTCGCTGAGCTCGTCAAGCAAACGCCGGCCACCACCGGGTGATTTTTCGAACTTGAGGGTGAGATCGCGGATCAGCTTCTCGAATTCTGTGGCGACGACGCTGATGGTTGGATCTGCATCATAGTGGCCGTCATGTAATGACTTCCAAAACCCTCCCAATGTGGCTGTGACTTGCTTGATGGCATCGGTGGCGTTCAAATTTTTCTCGAGATCGTCGGCGAAGCCTACCGACTTCTTCTTTGTATCGGCCGTCCAGTCAGCCGATCGCTCAAGCCGCTGCAACACATTCTTCAAAGCATACTGGCTGACGCCACGAGAATCGCGGTGGGCAGGTATGTAGACGACCTCTGCGTATTGCGTTGGCCGACCACGTAATGGCGTCTTACGTTCGTCATCAGGACCGAAGGGCACATCATCAAGCGTCCGCACAGAATAAAGCTTCACCTCGAGGTCGCTTTCCAGCGACTGCGAGCGTTGATAGTGGCACTCTAGTCTTATCCGGACCTTCAGCTTTTGGTCTGTGGCGCTAAAAAACAGATCGTTGAACACCGTCGGAATCGCCGTTGTTGTGTCGAACCCGAAAACCGCGTCGATCACGAGCTGCCGCTCTTCAAGAGTGTTAACATCTTCGCTCAAGCCGAAATGAATATCCGAGCGCTTGATCTGACGATCGCCTGGATTTGGTGAGAAAAGCCGCTTTAACGCCTCCAGTGCAGTCGTCTTGCCAGATCCGTTGTTGCCAACGAACGCGTTTGTGCCTGCGAAAAGGCTTATTTTTGTTCCGGATTCACCGTAACAACGGAAGTTTCGAAGCTGTAGACTTTCAAGATGCATGGCGGGATTTTCATTGTGAATCGACTGATTGCAAATTGCTCGGCAATCAGAAATTGATCAAGGCGATATCTCGTGTCCAGTTTCCCACTGATAGCTTGGTGGGCAGCGTTTATGATGATGTTATCTGTATAGAATCGACAAGGCACTCGAGATGATTAAAGGCGCTAATGCCGTAGGGGGCTGAGGTGCTGCTCTGTCGGTTCCAGCCTATCGCTCGAGAAGATCATTTCGCTCCATCAGCAGGGCGGCATACCTCCGCCGGAAATCCTCTTCTTCGCCGCCACTAAACGGAGAGCGATCTATTGAGAATGTTATCCCACGCATAACGTCGAGAATCCGGATCTCTTCAGCTGGAACGTCTCTTAAAACGCTACAAAGTACCCACAGCCCGAGCCGTGCTGCATGCTCCGAAAGCACGGGACCTTCGGAGAAGTACGGATAGACATGATGCTCAATTCCTTCCGCGTCCTGTACTGAGAGCACACCGTCGACCTTAATGACCGCGTCCAGACCGGAAAACGAAAAGCGGCCGCTGCGCGACTGGGCCAGACTAAATGGCCTGTTTGTCCATCGCCGGCGCTCATTGTACCAAAGAAGAAATCCATCCCTCAACAGCTCGTAATGCCTGGCGTTTCGAGGACTGCGGGCGATTCTCTGGGCGACAGATTCTGAAAGGTCGGCTGTTTCGAGAACATGCCGTTTCGCGTCGGACCAAAACGTCGACTGAAAATTGCCACTGCTTGACCGCTCGCCTCTTTCGCGTTGCATCTCTAATCGAGCATCGGCGGAGATATCATTCATCACCTCACGTCGACGCTGAGGAGGTTCGAGGAACAAAATTTTCAATAGCTTTCGTAGCGGTATAGTTTGCAAGGACACTTATGCAACTCCTCAGATATCGTATGGCAGCGTGAAGGAGTGCAAACACAATTCAAGAGAGAATTAGCAGGATATTGAGCGAAGTGGGACTTATCCCCTAGATCTGCATCTCTGCTACGACAATGAAATTATTTGGCGGTCGTTATTTTCCGACTGGTAGATTTTTACAGTATTTAGCCCACTTCCCATGTTGGGCTCAAATATCTAACTCTGTTCAGGATACTGACAGGCCGATTTTTGTCGGTGTGAGTGGATCGTGTGTGAACGCAAAAGTGGCTCAGATTCAGGCTGAAACCATCACTTACGCTACGCCGCCCTTGCGTAGACGAAAAATAATAGAATTTTCCGTCACTAAGTGTCCTGCTGAACAGGTCGATGGTTCGTATCCCATCAAGGCGAAGAGGCTGGTATGGCATCTTGATCAAGCCAATTGCAATTCACTCGCAACGTCAGCTTTGCGCCTTCATTTCAGACGTAGAGGTCATTTACCAAGGTGCGCGAAAGCGGACATACCTCTAATGGCGGCGTCATGTCGCCTGTGCGCCTGAAGCGGACAAACATTGGCCCCCGCATGGTTTTGCTAGACACAGTTCTGCTTTGCGGCAACAAAGCATCAGAGCTAATTTTTTGACGCGCGACTATGAAAACTGAGCAGATTTGGAAAAACGCCAGCGCAACTCCCAAGAGGGAATTATTGATAGGCGGTGGCCGTATGGCGGAGGCAATTCTAGCCTTCGACTGGGGCAATACGTCGATTGGCCCAATCAGCAATTGGCCTCGGTCGCTTACATCCATCGTGCAAATGGCGGTCCTGACCAGGCAGGCGATATGCCTGTTCTGGGGCAAAGATCTCAACATGATCTATAACGATGCCTATGTGCCTATTCTTGGGGCAAAGGAGGAAGGCGCTCTCGGAAAACCGGCGGAAGAAATCTGGTCTGATGTCTGGGATAACATTGCGCCGATCATCCAGGAGGCATTGTCGGGCAACGGGACTTGGGGCGAAAACATGCCGTTGGTCATGAACCGGAACGGCATTGACGAACAGACCTATTGGTCATTTTCCTACAGTCCTCTTTACGCAGACGATGGCACCGTGGCGGGGATGATCAACATCACCACCGAGACGACTGCGGCAGTCGAGGACAAGGCAAGCCTTAAAAAGACTGTCGAAGAGGCCAAGTCCCAAATCCAGGTCCAGCAGAAGCTCGATGCCCAGAGCCGCGTTGTCCAACGCGAGATGGCGCATCGGATCAAAAACATCCTGTCGATGACCATGGCAATCGTCTCCCAGACCATGCGTCATTCGGGAAGTCTTGAGGAAGCAGCCGATACGCTTTCCAAGCGCATCGCGGCACTCTCAAACGCGCAGGATGTCCTGACGAACGCTCGATCGGATGACGCCGATGTTGCAACGCTGATGGGTGAAGTTCTCCGTCCGCATATTTCTGAGGTGGGCCGCATTAGCCTCACAGGCCCAAACCTTGTCGTGCCTGCACAAGCTGCGCTCGGAATGGCGCTGGCAATCCACGAGCTTGCCACCAACGCGATCAAGTATGGCGCGCTCTCCAATGATACCGGGACAGTGAGCCTGCACTGGACCTCGGCCGCTGACGGAAAGTTTCGGATGGAGTGGCACGAGACTGGTGGACCGATTGTCAATGTGCCCACCCGGAGCGGTTTCGGTTCACGACTGATGAAGCGCATCGTGCCGGGCTATTTCGCCGGTTCTGGCGAGAGTTTCTATGATCCTTCAGGTTTCCGCTATGTGCTGTCGGGTACGATCGCATTTGAAGATAAAAGCGAAACAAGTGAACGTTCTGATAGTTAGCCTGACATGACCGTACCAGACCGCCATTCCATCCTGATTGTAGAAGACGAACCGCTTCTGCGGGTCGATACCGTCGACATGGTTGAGGATGAGGAATTTACCGCACATGAAGCTGCGAGCGCGGACGCAGCTCTGCGCTTCCTTGAGTCTAACTCTGACATTACCGTCATGTGCACGGACATCGATATGCCTGGACCGATGGATGGTCTTGGGCTGGCGATGGAAGTGAGGAAGCGGTGGCCGAATATAGCCATCGTTGTCGTCTCTGTGCACCATCGTCCGACTCAGGACGATATACCTTATGAAGGCCGCTTCGTCCCCAAGCCCTATGTGAAGGCCGCTATTATGCGTGCGCTCAAGGAAACGATCAAAAACACTCCTCAGACCGATAGCCTCATAGAAAATCAATGACCGGTTTGGGCCGAACTCGGACTGCAGCACCAGATGCTTGAATGTCCGCTTTCGCCTTTCGGAACCCCAACATCGGACAGTCCCCTCCCGGCCCCATATCAGCCATTCCCGAAATCTGCCCGTACACAGCAATTCGGCCCAAACGTTAGCGAAAATACGGGGTCGGTGGTTCAAATCCTTTCAAGGCGAGAGCTAGTAAATGTTGTCGGCCGCGTTGAATCACCCCATAGAGGCCCGGGCAGAGCTTCGCGTCGGCGACCATGGAACCAGCGGTGGTGCCGTCGTCGACCGCACCGTTCCTATCGCCTTCATTGCCTCAGCTGATGAGCTCAGACCCGTCTGTAGCGGTTTTAGAATCTTAGCGCCCAATAGCTGAGAATGTGCTTCGTACCGGCGCACCTCAACGTTTTGCGCTACAGGCGGAAGGGCGCCAATGGAAGCTGTACCACATACAGGCCGTGGTTATTAGCCGGCTACCTAAAATCGCGTAAGACGGGTTATGGAACCCAGGCAGGTCCGGCTGCAAGTTCATCCATCGAGGTTACCTACTAAAAGAGTAATATGAAGCAAGTCGCAGGCATCGCAAGTGATGGAAAGCGACAGTTATAACCATCCTTTCTATCTCTGAGATAGAATCCTGTCCGGCTCTAGACGCCGTCTTCGCTGGTTGACAATGGAAGTTAGCCTCCGTTCCGAAACTTCGCATGGCAGCTCGTGCATGTCTGGAGCATGAGATGGTAGGCGTGCTCCGCAGGCATCTTGGCCGCATCCCTGGCGGCATCCGCCTTCGGACCGAACGGGCTTCCAAGAAGGGTGCCGCCCATCCTCGTATCCGGGCCGAGCCCGGTCGGATTGCGTTCCGCCACGGACGACAGTGCTGTGGCGTATATTTCGAGATCTCGCGCCATCCTGCCGAACTCGGCTGGATATGACGAAATGGTCCTGGCATCCGCTTTCGAATCCGCCTGCGGCTCACCGTCGAAACTATCGACCAGGCTCTTTCCAGCTTGCGTCCGGATGTTCTCCGCGGCCTCCCTCAACTCCTTCTGGCTGTAGGGTCTCCTGCCGCTGAAGAGCTCGCCGATGATTTTCGCAGAGTCGGCCATGGACTTCATGTTGAGCTGGCGTTCCCACGCCGGCGCAGCGAAGACTGCGCCTCCAAACGCGGCCGCGACGAGCGATGCCGCGGCGATACCTCTGACCCCCCTCACTCCCGCACCTGCGGACGTTCAGTGGCGGCGCCGAGCCGCCAGCCCTTGGCGAGTGCATAGACGGCGGGGATGACAACGAGGGTGAGCACGGTGGACGACATCATGCCGCCGATCATCGGAACTGCGATCCGCTGCATGATCTCTGATCCCGCACCCGTGCTCCAGAGGATCGGTATCAGCGCGGCCATGATCGCGACGACCGTCATCATCTTCGGGCGCACGCGCTCGACTGCTCCCACGACGATAGCCCTGTGGAGGTCCGCACGCGTCAGCCCGCGCCCCTTGGCCGCGCACCGCGCACGCTCCTCTGCAAGCGCGTGATCCAGGTAAATGAGCATGATCACTCCCGTTTCGGCGGCGACTCCCGCCAGCGCGATGAAGCCGACGGCGACGGCGACCGACATGTTGAAGCCCAGCCACCACATCAGCCAGATCCCGCCGACCAATGCGAAGGGAAGCGAGAGCATGACGATCAGGGTTTCCGTCAGTCTTCTGAAGTTGAGGTAGAGCAGCAGGAAGATGAGGGCCAGGGTAAGCGGCACGACGAGTGTTAGTCGCGCTTTCGCCCTCTCGAGATATTCGAATTGCCCGCTCCACCCGAGCGAGTAGCCGGGCGGCAGACCGACTTCGCGTTCGACGACAGCCTTTGCATCGGCTACATATCCGCCCAGATCGCGCCCGGCGATGTCGACGAAGACGTAGACGGCGAGCTGTCCGTTCTCCGTCCTTATTGACGTCGCGCCTCTGGTGAGTTCGATTTTTGCGACGTCGCCAAGGGGCACGGATCCGCCTCCCGGGAGGCTCACGAGAACGTCCCTGCCGATGGCCTGAGGATCGCTGCGGTAGGCGCGCGGATATCGGATGGCGACCGAATACCGTTCCCGGCCCTCGACCGTGGTCGTCAGTGTCTCGGATCCTAGAGCCATGCCGACCACATCCTGGACGCTGTCGACGGTCAGTCCGTAACGCGCAAGCGCTGCCCGGTCGGGAACGATGTCGAGATAGTAGCCGCCGATGACCCGTTCGGCATAGGCCGAGGACGTGCCTGGCACCTCCTTGAGAACGACCTCGACGCGGCGCGCCACCTTCTCCATCTCCGCCAGATCCGCGCCGAACACCTTCACCCCGACCGGAGTGCGGATCCCGGTGGACAGCATGTCGATGCGTGCCCGTATTGGCATCGTCCAGGCGTTGGATACGCCGGGAAACTGAAGCGCCGCATCCATCTCCTGCCTGAGCGAGTCGGCTGTCACGCCGGGCCGCCACTGGTCCCTGGGTTTTAGGGTGATGATGGTCTCGAACATTTCGGTCGGCGCAGGGTCTGTCGCCGTCATCGCCCTTCCCGCCTTGCCGAATACGGTCTCGACCTCCGGGAACGACTTGATGATCCGATCCTGCGTCTGCATGAGCTCAGCGACCTTGGTGACCGACAGGCCGGGAAGCGTGGTAGGCATGTACATCAGCGTACCCTCGTCGAGGGCGGGCATGAATTCGCTCCCGAGCTGCCGGGCTGGCCAGACCGTGACCGCGAGCGCCGCGAGCGCGATGACGATGGTCAGCGTCCTCGCTTTCAGAACTCCGGCGATGACCGGACGGTAGACCCAGATGAGCAAACGGTTCACGGGGTTGCGGTGCTCGGGGATGATGCGTCCGCGCACGCACACGACCATGAGCGCTGGCACGAGGGTCACCGACAGGATCGCAGCCGCCGCCATGGCGAAGGTCTTGGTGAAGGCGAGCGGGCCAAACAGCCGTCCTTCCTGCGATTCCAGAGTGAATATCGGCAGGAAGGAAACCGTGATAATCAGGAGACTGAAGAACAGCGCCGGACCGACCTCGGATGCCGCTTCGACCAGAACTTCGAGGCGTGGCTTGTCCGGTGGCGCGCGCTCGAGATGCTTGTGAGCGTTTTCGATCATCACGATGGCGGCGTCGATCATCGCACCGATGGCGATGGCGATGCCTCCGAGGCTCATGATGTTCGCGCCGATGCCAAGCATTCGCATTGCCGCGAATGCCATCAGGATGCCGACGGGAAGCATGATAATCGCGACCAGTGCGCTCCTGACATGCATGAGGAAGACAATGGTGACGATCGCGACCACGATGGATTCCTCGAGCAGCGTTCCCTTGAGGGTCTCGATGGCCGCCTCGATAAGCCGGGAGCGGTCATAGACGGGAACGATCTCGGCTCCGGCCGGAAGGCTCGCCTTGAGCGCGTCGATGTTCTTTCTGGTGTTCTCGATCACGGTGAGGGCGTTCGATCCGTAGCGCTGGAGCACGATCCCGCCGGCCACCTCGCCCTCGCCGTTCAGCTCCGTGATTCCGCGGCGTTCGTCAGGCACCAGCTCCACCCTGGCCACATCCGCCAGCTTGAGCGGCACCCCCTTCTCGGAACGCAGAACGATGTTTTCGATGTCTGCGATGCCCTGGAGGTAGCCGCGGCCCCGCACCATGTACTCGAACTCGGACAGTTCGATGGTCCGGCCTCCCACATCCCTGTTGCTGGCCTTCACTGCTGACGCGATTTCTCCAAGCGTTATGCCCTGCGCCTTGAGGCGCACGGGATCGACGACGATCGAATACTGTTTCACGAAGCCGCCGACGCTTGCAACTTCGGCCACGCCTTCGGAGCGCGAAAGGGCGAATTTGACGACCCAGTCCTGAAGCGACCGGAGCTCTGCAAGCGACATTTCCTTCGCAATCACAGCGTACTGGTAGACCCAGCCCACGCCCGTCGCGTCGGGGCCGAGTGTCGGTGTGACGCTGTCCGGCAGGCGGCTTGCTGCCGCATTCAGGAATTCGAGCACGCGGCTCCTCGCCCAGTAAGGGTCGGTCCCGTCCTCGAAGATCACGTAGACGAAGGACACGCCGAAAAAGGAGAAACCCCGGACCACCTTCGACTTCGGCACCGTCAGCATAGAACTCGTCAGAGGATATGTGACCTGGTCCTCGACGACCTGGGGAGCCTGTCCGGGGAAGTCCGTGTAGACGATGACCTGAACGTCGGAAAGGTCCGGGATCGCGTCGAGTGGAAGGGTGCGGAGCGCATGAATGCCTCCGGCGGCCACAAGGAACGCGCCGACGAAGACGAGCAGGAGGTTGTGCGCCGACCATGAGATCAGTCTCGCTATCATGGCTGGACGTCTCCTGCGGCAAGGGCGCTCAAGGCGGAGTTCAGGTTGCTCTCGGCATCAATGAGGAAGTTGGCCGAAACGACGACGCGCTCCCCTGCTGAAAGTCCGCCTGTCACCTCGGTTCTCTGCGCACCCCGCACGCCGACTTCGATGTCGCGTGGTTCGAACCTCCCGTCCCCCTTGTCGAGGAACACAACGCGCCTGCTCCCGGTATCCACGATCGCGTCGTTCGGAACAGATACGACTGGGTCCGGTCGTCCGAACGAGATCTCGACGTTAGCGAACATGTTCGGGAGCAGCGTGCCATCGGGGTTCGGGATTTGGATCCGCACCCTTGCGGTGCGGGTCTGGTCGCGGATCTCGGGATCTACGAGTTCTACCACCCCGGGCACTTCCATGCCGGGCCGTGCGCTGACGGTCACGGTTGCGGCCGCACCAACCTGGACAGCGCCGAGCTGGCTTTCCGGCACATCCGCCACGACCCACATCTCCCGGGTGTCGGCGATCCTGAACAGGATGTCGCCCGGCTCCGCCATGCCTCCCGGGGTCGCCGCTCGCTCGATGACAATCCCGTTCGCTGGCGCGTCGAACGACATGCTCGGCGGCACCTTACGGTCTCTGCGGATCGTCTCGATCTGACGGTCGGACATTCCGAGATTGCGGAGCCTCAGGGCGCTCCCGGCGGTGTTGCCGCCACCGGACACGACGTTCGCGTATTCGGACGCAGCCGTGGCGACTTCCTTCGAGTAAAACCTGAAGAGGTTGTCCCCGGCCTTCACGCGACTGCCCGCCGTCACCGGGGCCACCTCCTCGATGAAGGAGTCGGACCGCATGCTCACCACGTGGATCCGGCGGTCGTCGAGCATGAGTATGCCAGGGGCGCGCAGCGCCGTCCGCAGCCTTTCCATCATCACTTCCGCAGTCCTGACACCAGTGCGCTGGAGCTTTCCTAGCGGAACGCGGACGGTGGAGCCGCCATCAGCCTCGCCCTCGTAGGCCGGGATGTAGTCCATCCCCATCGAATCCTTCTTTGGGATCTTGGAGGTGTCGGGCAGACCCATTGGGTTGCGATAGAACAGGATCTTCCGCCCGGCCACCGGGGTGTTCCCGGCCCCGGCCACGGAAATGTCAGCTTGGGCTTCCACGCCGTCGGACTTGTCGACAAAGCTGACATCCTCGCTGGCGAGTACTGCGACGAAGTCCTTACCGTCCGCCGTCTTCGCAGGTTTCGCCGACCAGGCGGGCTCTCCGCCGGGGTGCCGATAGTAGATGACGCGGCCGCTGCGCGTCGACAGCGACCCTCCGGCTGCGACCGGGGCCTCTGTCATCAGGGAGCTCAAGGCGGCAACGTCGGGAATGGCGATCCTGCCGGAGCCAAGCAGGTACCCTACCCAAGCGCCTATGGCGAGGGAACTGGAGATCAGCAGCAATGAGACGGTCTTCACGGGAGCGCCTTCAGAACGACTTCGCCCTGCACGGTCTCAGGTTCGCCCTGGATCTTGGCGGCCACCTTGAAGCGCCAGCCGCCCGCCATCGACAGGTTGGTGCGGAAGCGGTACACGCCAGCCTCCTTTTCCGGCAGGTTCTCCACAGAGGTCGTCATCATCTCCATGCCGTCCGGAGCCATGTCCATCCGGGTGGTGAATATCACCGCGCCGGAGACAGGATTTCCGGATCGCTTGTCGATGAGCCTGACCGCCACTTCGGCCTGAGGACCGTGTTGCACCTCCGACGCGATGAGCTGGAACTCGTAGTCACTGGCCCCGGCCAGAACGGTTCCGGAGGATGCGGCAAGGACGGCGAGCGCGGCGACGGTCGCCCGCACGGAGTTTGTTCTATTGTTCATGATTCACATCTCAGGCGCGCGCATGCGCGGGAACTGGACGCGCCGGAATGCTCCGCAAGGCGGGCGCACCGACGCAGCGAACGAGAGTGAATCAGGCGCGCGGCGGTCTTGGGGGAGGATCGACAAGAGCCGAAGCAGGCTCCTCTCCGGCGACGGATGAGAACGACATCGGCAGTGGATGGATCAGGGGTAGACCGCTGGCCGGGGACAGGCTGCCGACGATCACGGTTGAACACAGGAGTGCCAACGGGCATGATTTCATGCAATCGGGGACGGAGGTCTTATCGTCGTTCGGGCAGCATGGCATATTCGCCATCGCCTCTTCATCCACAATTTCCATCGCCATGCCCGCCATCGGGCCGGATGCATCCATCGCCGCCGCAGCCGAATTCACGCTCACCGGTCCCATCAGGACGGCGAGAACGACAAGCGAGCGGAGGATGCCTTGGATGACCATCATTGGCTTCATGAACTCATTCTTGCACGACGGCGGTGGTGTTGTGAAGCCATCCGCGCGCACTACAGCAAGCGACCGCTCCCGCTGCGCGATGCCGGGAAGCGGCCGGGAGGATGCCCACACCCTCCCGGCTCATTCTCAGGCTGCCATCTTCTCGCAGCTATCGGCGCATTTCCTGCAGGCATCGACACAGCCCTGCATGTCGCCCACGCGTTCGCAGTCGTTGGCGCACTGGCGGCAGATCTCCGCGCACTCGCGGCACGTATGCCTGTGGTGCTCCGTGCCGATCAGCATGAAATGGGCCGAGGTGCGACACATCTCCGCGCAGGCCATCATCAGCTTCAAGTGTTTCGGCTCCGTATGTTGGCCTCCCATTTCCAGGCAGTGGCCCATCGCCATCGATAGGCACTCGCTGTAGCAGGCCAGGCAGTTGTCGATACAGGTCTTCATTTCCGAGGACATGTGATGCATCACTTGACCTCCTTATCGACCCAGATAGTGAGTTCCTTGATTTCCTTCGACTGGTCTTCAATGATCTTCTGGGCTTTGGCCTTGGCTTCGGCATTGTCGCCATACTTCAACTCAACCTGTGCCATGCTGATCGCACCCATATGATGGGCGATCATGCCGCAGACGAAGGCAACGTCTGCATCCTTCTTCATCATGCCCTGCATCATGTTCACATTCATGGCCTTCATGCCATCCATGGCTTCCATCTGATGGGCTTCCATTCCCGACATCTGATGGCTTTGCATGGCCATGTCGCCTCCAGACGACATTTCGGACTTGCATTTGTCGGGATAGGCCATGGGTTCGGCGGCAGCTGCGGCCGACGCGAAGGCGATAGTAAGGGAGCTGGCTACTGCCAGCGTGAGGGTAAAGGTTCTCATGTAATTTCTCCTTGATTGGATGGGTGGATTTTTCTCACGGCTATCCGTGTCGAGGAGGCGGGTCTATCGCGCGTACCAGCAACAGCGGGGTATCGACCTTGACGATGGCGTAAGGCGGCTGCTTCAGAGCTGGCGGTAACATCGGCGTTACCAGCTGCGGGAGAAGGGGGCAGCACGAGGCCACAGTGCAACAGACGGCCGCGCCCTGAGTGTCCTGGTGAGGCTGATCCGAATGGCCGGAGGATTGCACGGCGGGGCAGTTGGCATGGGCATGCGCTGATGCAGAGGACATCGCGGCCAGGTTCAACACCATGAGCAGGCTCATGATGGCAAACATTAGGTGGCCGATCTTCCGGTTCAGTTGCATCCGCGCGTCTCCTTCTGGGAAACAGGAACGGCGTAGGATAGGTTCCAGAACTTTTCGTTTAGGAGCTGGACCCCAGATTAGGACTTGACCTTCCCACGTAGGAAGCCTCACAAACCAGTTAAGGGGTAACCAGCTTGCCGCAAGGCGCGAGGGGTATCTTAATTTCGCCGTACGAATCGGCAACTGAAGCCTGTGCTACCAGTGGTATATCTTGGAGAGTGGATCTCTTGTTTCGCAACCTGTTGGGCAGAATCGTGATTTTGTTCAGACTGGCGGTCATTGTATCGCTGGCTGGCTACACGCTGCCTAACGCGAACGCCGCGATGCACGGTCCGACTTCTCCCCAAACAGAAGCTGCCATCATTGCCGATCACGGGCACGAGTCTCACGGGCATGATGATCTTGCGTCGGGTCACCATGATGCGGATCAAGCGCAGTCTGACCACCATGGCGGCAATGACGACACGGGTAAGTCTGGTAAGCAGAACTGCTGCCAAGACTTCTGTATGAGCATGGCTCTTCTCTCCTGCCATCACGCTGAAACGCGCCTTGTCGCCAGCTCGATCCGGTATTTCATCGATGACAGCAAAAACGTCGGCCAGATCACCCTCTTGAACAGGCCCCCGAATATCTGAACAGGCGCTGCCCGCCTTAGGGCGCTGATCGTGCGTCGACGGCTGAAAGCCGTCGCGCCGTTGCATCTCCTGTTTGGATATTTCCATGAATCCTTTCTACATCGTGGTCGCACTGCCCCTTCTTCTGGGCGGTTGCGCAGCCACATCTACCGACGTCACCACCTATGACGACTCGGCCGATCCTGCCTACGGCGTCAAGCCGGTGCGCTACACCACACCAGTGACCGGTTACGTCCACCGAATTCCCGTCGATCCCAGACCATGGCGCGGCCAGAATGACGCGCAGGCTCCGAAAGGAGGCACGTCATGAGGGGGCGAACATTCAAGGCCGCAGCCACACTTGCGGTTCCCCTCATCCTCAGCGGGTGCGTTTCCGCCACAGAATATTCAGCAAAGGGCGCAGGGTTCACCTCCGTATCGCTAAAGACGTCGGAGGCCACCGGTAAGCAGACCGTGTGGGTGCAGAACGGCCAGGACGCGCAAGCGGTAAAGGCGCGGGTCAAAACGCTGATGGCGAAAAAGACCATCGATGTCGAGACCGCGGTTCAGGTGGCGCTGCTCAACAACAAGGGTCTTCAGGCCGCCTATGCGGATCTGGGCGATTCAGCCGCAGACGCTTGGCAGTCGACCCTGCTCACCAATCCGACAGTGGGTATTGGCCTTACTGGTATCGGCACGCCAGGACTTGAAGCCTATAAAGCGATTGAAGGTGTCATTGCGACCAATATTCTTGCTCTGGCAACCCACAGCCGCACCGTGGCGATCGCAGATGTCGGGTTCCGCAAGGCCCAGCTTGCGGCGGCGCTGCGGACTCTGCAGCTTGCAGCCGAGACCCGCAGAGCCTGGATTACAGCGGTTGCCGCATGGGAGAACGTTGCCCAGCTCGCCCAGGCGCAGACCGCCGCGGATGCAGCGTCCGAACTCGCCAACAAGCTTGGCGAGGCCGGATCGCTGCCCAAGGGTGGCCAGGCACGCGAACACGTTTTCTATGCCGAGCTGACAGGACAGGTCGCCAAAGCCCGGTTGGAAGCGCGTCTTGCCAAGGAAGAGCTGACCCGCCTCATGGGGCTGTGGGGCACGGATATCGATTACCAGATCCCCAACCGGCTGCCCCAGCTGCCAAAGACCATCCTCAAACGTGACCTGATCGAAGCGGAGGCTCTGCAGCGTCGCGTAGACCTGCAGATGGCGAAACTAGATCTCTCAACTACGGCGAAGTCTTCGGACCTCACCAAGGCGACCCGTTTCGTGACGGACCTAGAAATTCTGACCGGGTTCGAAACCGAGCGTGAGCTTGAGGACGGCGAGAAGACCAAGGAAACCACCGGCAACGTCGAGTTGGAGTTCGTCATCCCGATCTTCGATTCCGGGGAGGCGCGGTTGCGCAAGGCGGAGCTTGCATACATGCGGGCGGCGAATCTGCTTGCTGAAAAGGCGGTCAACGTTCGGTCGGAAGCCCGGTCCGCTTACCAGGCCTACCGCTCGAACTACGACATCGCGCGGCATTACCGCAACAGCGTCGTGCCGCTGCGAACAAAGATCGAGGAGGAATCCCTCCTCACCTACAACGGCATGATCACCAACACCTTCGAGCTCCTCGCTGACAGCCGGGAGAAGGTCAATTCGGTCGTACTGGCGGTCAACGCCAAACGCGACTTCTGGCTCGCGGAAGCCAACCTCGCGCCTGCGATCTATGGCGGCGGCGCGGGAGCAGCTGCAGCAGAAACCGAGGTCGCATCGGCCGAAGCCGCCGGCGGCGGTCACTGAGAAAGGAACCCATATGTTCAATCGCAGACAGTTACTCGGGGTCGGCGCAGGTGCCGCCCTCGTCTCATCCCAGACCTGGGCGCAGACATCCAACATGGGCCTGCCTGAGGCGGCGCTCATGGATACTGCGGCGACCCAGACGCCGGTAAAGCCCACCACCGGCCCGGACTACACTCCAGTTGTGACCCTTAACGGCTGGACCCTTCCTTTCCGCATGAACGATGGCGTCAAGGAGTTCCACCTCGTTGCCGAACCGGTCGAGCGCGAGATGGCCGAGGGCATGACTGCGCATCTCTGGGGCTACAACGGTCAGTCTCCGGGACCGACCATCGAGGCGGTCGAGGGCGACCGCGTTCGGATCTTCGTCACCAACAAGCTGCCGGAGCACACAACCGTCCACTGGCATGGCATGATCCTGCCGTCCGGCATGGACGGCGTGGGTGGCCTGTCACAGCCGCATATTCCGGTCGGAAAAACCTTCGTCTACGAGTTCGACCTCGTGAAGTCGGGCACGTTCATGTACCACCCGCACTCGGATGAAATGGTCCAGATGGCCATGGGCATGATGGGGTTCTTCGTCATTCACCCCAAAGATCCGACGTTTATGCCTGTGGACCGGGATTTCGTGTTCCTGCTCAGCGGCTATGACATTGATCCGGGCACCTACGTGCCGCGGGTCATGGAGATGACCGACTTCAACCTCTGGACCTGGAACAGCCGCGTGTTCCCGGGCATCGATCCGCTGGTGGTGTCCAAGGACGACCGGGTGCGCGTACGTGTCGGCAACCTGACCATGACCAACCATCCGATCCACATGCACGGCTACGACTTCGAAGTGACCTGTACGGATGGCGGTTGGGTGCGTCCGGAGGCACGCTGGCCGGAGGTGAGTATCGACATTCCCGTGGGGGCCATGCGCGCCTACGAGTTCGATGCCAAGTATCCGGGTGATTGGGCCATTCATTGCCACAAGTCGCATCACACCATGAACGCGATGGGCCATGACGTCCCGACTTTCATCGGCGTCGACAAGAAGACCGTCGCCGAGAAGATCCGCAAGATACGCCCCGAATACATGCCGATGGGAACTGCCGGCATGGCCGACATGGGCGAGATGTCGATGGAAATCCCTGAGAACACTGTGCCGATGATGACCGGCTGGGGCAAGCACGGTCCAATCGAGATGGGCGGCATGTTCTCGGTGGTGAAGGTCCGCGAAGGCATCTCCGCCGGCGATTACAAAGATCCAGGCTGGTACGAAAACCCGCCCGGTACCCAGGCCTGGGAATGGACCGGCGCCCTGCCGGACGCGCCGAAAGCCAAGGACGCCAAGACCACACTCACCCCCAAACATGCCGACCACGGCTGAAGATCACCTACCAACTGAGGATCATGACATGAAAATTGCACTACTCGGCGTACTGCTCGCCACACTCGCCACCCCCGCCCTGGCATCGGGATCGCACGCCGGCGGTCACGGCGAAGCAATGGCTGTTGGCGAGCCGGGCAAAAAAGCCCAGGCGACCCAGACCATCCGCATCAGCATGAAGGAAATGCCGGACGGCAAAATGGTCTTCACGCCGAACAGCTTCAAGGTCCGCAAGGGGCAGACGGTCGTGTTCTCTGTCAAGAACGCGGGTGAGCTGGATCACGAATTCGTACTCGACCAGGAAGACAAGGTGATGGAGCACAAGGCCGTCATGGAGAAATTCCCGGAGATGGAGCACGACGATCCAAACGCAATCCGGTTAGCACCGGGCAAAACGGGCGAGATCGTCTGGAAGTTCACCAACGATGGCGTCTTCAAGGTCGCCTGCCTCATCCCCGGTCACTACGACGCTGGCATGCACGGCGACGTCAACGTCGCCGCCAAGTAACCTCAGGAACGGTAAGGAACTGTCATGAAGAATATCGTTACGCTCACCCTCGCCACAGCCCTCGGTCTGTCATTCGCAGCCGGGGCCTTCGCTCAAGAGTTCACCAACGGCACGGTCAAAAAGGTAGATGCCAAGGCCAAGAAGGTCACCCTCATCCATGAGGAGCTGAAAAGCCTCGAAATGCCTGCCATGACCATGGTGTTCACAGTGGACGACGAGGCCATGCTGGCCAAGCTCAAGGAGGGTGCCAAGGTGCAATTCGTCGCTGAGCGCAAGAATGGCAAACTCACGGTTACCCAGGTCAAGTGATGAAACTGCCGTCTCCGGCCATCCTGCCGGAGACGGCTTAAGCAGCGGAGGTTCGTGAAAAATGAGGCGAAGACAGTTCATCTTCCTTTCGGCGGCAGCCGTAGTGGTGCCGGCCGGCGCGATGGCGCAAAAAGCCGCGATGACAGTCCACAAGGATCCCTATTGCGGATGCTGCAGCTCGTGGGCAAAAGCATTCGGCATGGCAGGGTACCTCGTCGAGACGCGAGACGAGAACGACATGGACGCGTTCAAAGCGCGCCTCAAGGTGCCGGACGACGTTCGCGGTTGTCACACCGCGATTGTTGACGGCTACTACCTCGAAGGCCACGTCCCGCTTGAGGCGGCCGAAAAGCTCCTGAAGGAGCGTCCGGCTTTGGCCGGGCTTGCGGTGGCGGGAATGCCTGCGGGATCGCTGGGAATGGGAACGGACCCGGCTGCCTCATACGATGTCTTGGCGGTTCCCCGTGACGGGTCCAACCCATACGTCTATATGGCGGTGGGGCCCAGCTGAAGCCGGGCGCCGGACGCTCAGACGCCGAAGGAATGCAGGATTGGACAGGGTCCAGTCTTGCCTGATGCACACTCCGCGACGAGCGTGTTGAGGGACGCCCGCGCGGCCTGCAACTCCGCGATTTTTACTTCCAGGGCGTCCAGACGTGTCTTGGCCAGCCTTTGCGCGGCAGCGCGGTCGTCTCCGGCATCGAGTTCGAGCAGGCGCTTGATCTCTTCCAGCGTGAAGCCGGCGCTTTGCGCCTGGCGAATAAACTTGAGGCGGCGCACATCGCCACGCGTGTACCTGCGTACCCCTTCATGTCCCTGTGGCGTCGGCAGAAGGCCGCGACGCTGGTAGAAGCGGATGGTTTCGACACCTACCTCGCCTGCGGCGGCAAATTTTCCGATTGTCATGTCCATGGGCTGTTGACTCCGTACCACAGTACGGAATGTATGGTCATGCCAACGATTTCACAAGACGCAAGGAGACGTCAAAATGTTGGACAGAACAAGCACGGGAGACAATGAAAAGAAGGCAGTCCTCTACCGGATGGTTATGGCTGCACATACCTGCCCCTACGGATTGAAGGCAAAGGACCTCCTTAAGCGGTCTGGCTACAAGGTAGAAGATCACCATCTGACGACGCGCGATGAGGTCGACGCCTTCAAGGCACAGCATGGAGTGCAGACAACGCCTCAGGTGTTCATTGATGGCAATCGGGTCGGCGGCTACGATGACACCAGGAGGTTCCTCGGAAAAAAGTTGCCCGATCCCAAGGCGACTACCTATCGGCCCGTCGTAGTGCTCTTCGCAATGACGGCTCTCACCGCGATGGCTGGCAGCTACGCCGTCAGCGGCGACGCTTTGACGCTGCGAGCGGCGGAATGGTTCATCGCCTACTCCATGGTAGTGTTGTCAATGCTCAAGCTCCAGAAAGTGGAAACATTCGCGACCATGTTCCTCAACTACGATCTTCTAGCGAAACGGTGGGTGCCGTACAGCTACATCTATCCCTATGCCGAGGGAGCGGCGGGCATCCTGATGATAGCCGGCGCGCTGAATTGGGTTTCTGTTCCAGTGGCGCTCTTCATTGGAACGATCGGCGCGGTTTCCGTCTTCAAGGCGGTCTACATCGACAGGCGCGAGCTCAAATGCGCATGCGTTGGAGGATCGAGCAACGTGCCGCTTGGGTTCATCTCGCTGACTGAGAATCTGATGATGATCGCTATGGCGGTCTGGATGGCGGCCGTGTCGTTAGGGTTTGTCATCCGTCATGCCATGTAAGGGTGTCGTGTCGCGAAACTCGCACAGGCCGTGTCAAAAATCCTCCGATAGGTGATTGTAGCAAGCTGATCGCGTCGGTGGCGGGAATTTTGGAGTTTCCGCACGCCTCTGCCGTACAAAGCCTACCCTGGCATTTTTTGGGAGACCATCTTGCATTTCGGCCTGTCGAAGGCTTGTCAAAGGGCCCCTGACGGTGTGGCTTTTAGCTCCGGATTTCAATTGAAGGGCTAGGCGGAAATTCCGACATCAAAATCTCCGCTTACGATTTCATGCGGGGAAGGGGAGGGGGCCAGCTAAAGCCCTGAAGCTTTGGTCAGATTCACGCGGAAGCGATCCCGCCGGCGCTGATATCTGCGGGTCATTTCCGCGGAAGCATGGCCAAGCTGTTTTTGGACGTAGCGTTCGTCGACCTCGGCAGAGGAGGCGAGGCCAGCGCGAAGGGAATGTCCAGAGAACTTGAAGGCCCGCTCGATCTCGCTGAGATCGCCGCGAACGCCTGCGGCCATTGCGGCCCGCTTCACAAGCCGCGCCACCTCTTTGTCGTTCAGTCGCTCCGAGCCAACGGCCTTCCCTTGTCCCGTGACGCGGCGAAAGAGGGGGCCATGAGCCAGCTTGGCAAACTTGATCCAGGTCTCGATCGCGGCGACTGGACAAGTCGCATCAGACGAGCCGCGACCGACCTCGACCTCTCGCCATCCGGTTTTCCCGCGCAGGGTGACGAGCATGCCCTTGTCGAGGATCTCGATCCAGCCGCGCCCGTCTTCGGTCTGGTCTGCCTTCAGATCAAGACCAACGATCTCGGAGCGGCGAAGACCTCCTGCAAAGCCGACGAGCAGCATGGCACGGTCGCGCAGACCGCGCAGCGAACCGCGGTCGAGCGTTTCGACCATGGCGATGATATCCTCTGCCATGACCGCCTCCTTCTGCACCGGCGGCTTGGCATGGCTGTTGCGGATCCCCGCCATAACGGTTGCGATGTGCCGGTCCCTACGATCGAGGGCGAGCCCGCGCTGCGCATAATTCCATGACAGGGAGGAAAGGCGGCGCTCGATTGTGGAAACGGAATTGGCCTTGGCTCCTCTCTCGGCCGTCCCGGAGGCGCAGGCGGTAATATAGAGCCCAACGGTTTGCGGGTGTGGCGGGAGCGGAGCAAGATTTGACCGCCGGCACCAAGCAGCAAAATGCTTCCAGTCGGAGGCATAAGCCTTGCGGGTATTGGCGGAACTCGCGGCTTCGACATAACTCCGGGCGCGATCAGCAAGGCTTGCAAGATGGGCGAGCGTCTGATCCTGACCGGCGGGAGAGGAGAGGGGGCTGTGGCCTGCCACCTCCGGCGCGGAAACATCACCGCCAGAAGCAGTGCTGAGAGACGGCGCTGAGGTCTCCTCGACGTGAATTTTAGTGTTTTGCTCGATGATTTGGGCCATTTCTCTAAATTGAACAATACGTCCGATAATGCAAGATTATCGGACGTTTTATCTTCGCGATAGGCTGTGCGGTTTATAACGAAAAAGTAGCACAAACTGCACATCTGATTTATGCTGCTGCGTATGGATTCGATCACATCTTCGTTCTCTGCAACCTCCACATGGACCGGCTACCTCCCAAGCTGGGCGCTGGCGCGTGGCCGTGACATTGACGAGCTGGATGCTGCTTTTGCCGCAGGTATCGCGCTGAAATCACTCGACGATTTAATCCGTTCGGATACACCATGGATAGGCTGCTGGCGCGATCGTCTTGCTCTCAAGTCAGCCGCCGTCGCGGCCAGGATGCTCGGTCGCAACGAGGAAGAGCCCGCGCTGCGGGACGCCGTTTTGTTGACGCCCGTGGACGGTGATCCCGGTCCTGCCGGGAAGCTGTTTTTGGCCACACGAATGCTGTCCCGCCGGATCGGCATGCCGGGCACATCGTTTACTAAGGAATTGGCCACGCTTCTATCGATCCGTTGGGACGACGATCTTGCCTTGGTCCCAGATCTTGTCGATTCTGCCATCCGATCCGGACGTTCGGCACCTTTCGCGGTGGCGGACCTTATAATGGCGATTTCTGCGGCTCGCCCGGACGCAGAAGTGTTGGCACTTGGTCTTGGCGAGATGGTGCTGGCTCAGAAGCTGAACTGGTCGCAACCGGTTCCCCTGTTGCTACCCGAGCGCTTTGGCCCAGCTTTCCGCACCATCGGTGGCCGGGGTCGCGTGAAGCCGGGTGAGTCAGCCTATTCGAAAGCAATCTGCATGGCGATTGTCGATGGCGCCGAACTGGCACTGCGTTCCGCTGCGGAGATCGATCGCCGCGCTAGCCGCTTGTTGGCCATCGCAGCCAAAGTCAGGACCAGAGGAGCTGAACCGGTCATCCGTCGGCTGTTGAACGAAGACGCTGTATCCGCTTCGGCAGCCGGGGCCAGCCTGTCACGATGGGCGGCAAACCGGCTGTTCGAGCGGCTCGAAGGCTTTGAGGCGATACGCGAGCTCTCGGGCCGGTCCTCCTTCCGAATATTTGGATTGTGACAATGGCAGGAGCGAGCGCAGCTAAACGCCGCCGTCAAGCCGGAGGACGCAAGCAAGAGCTCCTGTATGATCGCGAGCTACTGGACTTGCCGTCGGAAATGCGCTGGCGGGAATGGATGATGCGCGTCGAGGCGGTCATTTTTGCGTCCGCCGAGCCGGTCAGCCGCGAGACTCTGGCGCGGGTGGTCGGCAAAGACTGCAGCGTCGATCTGCTGATCGACGACTTGGTCGGAGAGCTGCGAGATCGCCCTTATGAACTGATCTCGGTCGCAGGCGGGTGGCAACACCGGACCCGACCAAGGTTTGCCGAGACGATCCGCGCTTCGTCCGCGCCTACGCGAGGCGGTGTGGCGGCGTTGTCTGAATTTGAGGCGATGGTGCTGATAGCTGTCGGATATTTCCAGCCGATCACGCGCGGTGAGTTGTCAAAGTTATTTGGCAAGGAAGTCAGCCGCGATACGATCGGCGGTTTGCGTGGAGCAGGTTTTATCGGCTCCGGCCCACGGAGCCCTACGCTGGGCGCGCCATATACCTATGTCACGACGCCATATTTCCTCTCGGCCTTTGGCATGGAGACCTTGCGGGACCTGCCAAACATCGAGGCGCTGGAAGACGCTGGTCTCTTGAGTAAACAGGGTAGCGCCGTGGATACTGACCCGGCCGCCGGAGACGACATGTTGGAAGATTGACAGGTTTGGGCTTGGCGCCGCGGTAGCGCACATCGGGCTGCCGCAAGAACTGCGGTTGTTTTTGACAACCGGCATTCTTGGCGGTTTTACGACCTTCTCGACGTTTTCGCTGGATGCTGTAGGGCTTTGGGAAAGGGGAGAGGCTAGCGCCGCCATCCTCTACGCCAGCGCTTCTGTCATCCTGGCATTCATTGCAATGTTCGCTGGCATGGTGCTGGTGCGTGGTATGGCTGGAGGTCAAACGGCATGAAAAGTATTTTTCTCGGCTGGCCCTTCTGGGCGCTATTATCGGCTGGCTTTGCGGCAATGACGGCTATCTTCGCAAAAGTCGGGGTCGAAAACGTCAATTCCGATTTCGCGACTTTCATTCGCACGATCGTCATTCTGGCGGCCGCCGGGATGATGGTCTATGTCACCGAAAATTGGCAATCGCCGGGTACGGTGTCCGGCCGTAGCTGGGTATTCCTTGTTCTATCAGGCCTGGCAACCGGCGCGTCGTGGATCTGCTATTTCCGGGCGTTGAAACTCGGTGATGCCGCACGCGTTGCGCCGATCGACAAGCTCAGTGTCGTCTTCGTCGCAATCTTCGCCGTACTCTTTCTAGGGGAGCGTCTGTCGCTTCCCAATTGGCTTGGCGTCTGCCTGATTGCCTGCGGCGCTATCCTCGTCGCTTACCGAGCCTAGAGCAGATCCGATGTCGAACCCACTTTGCCTCCCGATATGGCAGGTCTGGTACGCGTGGCACCCCGGTTCTGCCCGAGGATGATCGCGTATTCTGACTGGAGTATGTTTGGAGGCGATGGGATACGACGGCACGGCGATGATGGTATCGCTTGTTCGGAGCCACGAACAAAAAGACGCGGAAGCTGCGTCGCAGGAAACCTGAACCAGGAGGAAAACCATGCACATTGTTGCACTCATCCCACATCCTAAAACAGCCCTTTCCAGCCTGCTCATCGCCGACGCTGCATCAGCGGTCGAACCGGGATCAACAATCACGGCGCTCCATGTTTGCGTCGATCCCGCCAAGATCGGAGGCAGTGTAGAGGAAGTCGACATGCAGGAAATGCGGATCCGCGATGAGGGCACGGCCTTTCAGCGACGGAACGAGGTCAGAAAGATCTTCGAGGAGTGGTCGGCAGGGCGTGAACCGTCGCCGGCTGGCGCCAAGGTCGAGTGGGTGGAAGCTGATGGTGGAGAAGAAGACGGTGTCCGCAAACATCTTGGATCAGCCGATCTTGTGACCATCGCCCACCCGCAATCGATGGACGGCGGCGATGCCCTGCATGCGGCGCTCTTCGATCACCATAGGCTGGTGGTTTTTACGCCGGATACTAACGGCACTCCGGTTTCTTTCGGCCGCTCAATCGCCATTTTCTGGAGGGACGATGACGGAATACGTTCTTGCCTTCAAAAGGCCAGAGCTTGGCTCCGCGCTGCTGATACGTTGATAATTCTCGCAGCACACGAGAACGACATCTCAGAGGCGGTTGCGTTCTTTCAGACATTGCATGTCAGCGGGACAGGGCGGCTGCAGACCTCCGTGGCGAAAAACGCCGACGATTTTCTGGAGAAGGCCAATAGGGGCGGCGCGGATACGCTTTTGATGGGCGCCTACCGTCATGGCCTATTCCTCGAGACCGTCTTTGGCGGGGCCACGAAGACAGTGATGGATCACACAAGTTTGCCCGTGTTTCTCAGCCATTAGGCCTACGTACGACACATCCTCCTGTAGAACTTCGCCCTTGGAATCCGTTCTACCAGCCAAAGGGAGTTCAATATCCTTGAGCGCGGTGAGCGAGGAGAAAATTATTTTGCTGCCGGGTGGAATAACGCGTGATTGCCAGCGTCTCTCTCCTGTCATTTCAACAAGGAGATTATACTATGCGCAAAACAGTTCTGATGGCTCTGCCGCTCGCTTTTCTCATGTGCACCGGTGCAGCCCTTGCTGGCCCTGCCATGGACATGGCCAAAACCCGTATCGAAGCGATCGCCAAGGGCGATGTCGCGACAATCACCAAGGACTACGGTAAGGATCCTTCCCTTGCCTGGATTGGTGGTCCGCTCGACGGCACCTATGCGTCGGAAAAGGCGATAGCTGAAGTCTGGACCAAATTCTCGACGGCACAGGGCGAACAGACCGCCACAGTCGGCGAAGTCTGGGAGGCAGCCAATCCGAAGGGCGCGACCGTTGCAGCAAATGTTGTCTTTGCCGGCAAGAACAAGGTTCCCGTTCTCTATATCATGACCTATCGTGACGGAAAACTTGTCGACGAAATCTGGCAGGTTAACCCGCCTGCAAAGTAAGCCGAATGGTGGCCATGCCAGCATCCCCGGTATGGCCACCGATCCGAAGGGCTGATGATGTCGACAATGGCGATGCGACTGGAGGCGGAAATACCGGCACTGCGACGCTATGCCTTCGCGCTTCTGCGCGATCACAACCGCGCCGACGATCTCGTGCAGGATTGCCTCGAGCGTGCGATATCACGCTGGTATCTGCGTCGGACCGATGGTGACCTGCGGGCATGGCTGTTTACCATCATGCGAAACCTGCACATTTCGGCTGGACGCCAATCCCAGCGACGGGGGCCACACCACGAGCTCGATACCGTCACGCTCCCCGGATCGCCCGCCGATCAGGATCATGGCATCGCCGTACGCGATATACTCGAAGCGCTCGATAGGCTTTCCGACGATCAAAAATCGCTTCTGCTTCTGGTTGGCGTCGAGGATCTGTCCTATGAGCAGGCTGCCGCCGTCATTGGTGTTCCGGTAGGAACCGTGATGTCGCGGCTGTCGCGCGCCAGGCAGAAATTCCGATCCATTCTCGACAACAAGACGCCCGTGACCTTGCGAAGGGTAAAATGATGAACACCGGTTCGCCGATTGGCGAAGATGATCTTCAGGCTTACATCGACGGAAAGCTGACGCCTGACCGGCAGGCGCTTGTCGACGCCTATCTTGCTGGTCATCCTGAAGCGAGCGCAAGGGTCACGCAACAGCTTGCGGATCGGGAAGCTTTGCGTGTGCGGCTGTCTGAGAAATTCTCGGAGCCCATTCCAGCGCGGCTGCGCATCGCCAACCTTCAGTCCAATGCAGCTTTGCGAAGACAAGGTTGGTATCGCTCCGCCATGGCAGCTTGCATCTTCTTGGGAATGGGCCTGGCCGGTGGCTGGTGGCTAAAGCCTGAAGGCGTGCAAATCAACGCAGCGCGATTGTCCGAGGCGGGTTTCGCCGCGAACGCATCTGACGCCTATCGGACCTTCGTGGTCGAAGTAGCCCATCCGGTCGAAGTTGGAGCGGATGACGAGGCACATCTGGTCACATGGCTGTCGAAGCGATCCGGCCGGGCACTGACGCCACCGAACCTTTCGGCATTCGGGTATAAGCTGCTCGGCGGACGCGTCCTTCCGGGCGGTGGCGCTGCGGCTGCACAACTCATGTACGAGGATGACAAAGGCGAGAGGCTGGCCGTTTATCTACGCGCCGGCCAATCAGCGCAGACAGCGTTCACGTTTGAAGAGAAAAACGGCGTGTCCAGCTTTGTCTGGGTGGATCAGGGGTTCGATTTCGCGGTATCCGCCTCGGTCGATCGGGCAAAGCTCCTTCCGATCGCAACTGCGATCTATCAAGGAATGATTTGAATCCGGTCAATCTCAGTGCGGTATCAAAAATGACTGCGGCATTGTAAGAACGCCGCAGTCAACTTGTTTTGGGGTTGCCCATAACAGGTAGCCAAACTGTTAGTTGCTCTGCAAGACCGCATTTGCTGACGGTTCTGTTCCCTCAACGAGGATAACCTTAGGTGTCTTGGAGGCTTCGCCCGGTTTGACGATGGAGCGGGTCGGACTGGTGGCAGATGCCATCGCGGCACCTTTGGCATCCGTCTTGAACGCCACGATCGGTTCCGGCTGACCTTCGAACAACAGCGCATAAGCCGTGTCCGGCTTCAATTTCGAAACGCTGAGATCTACGATATCGATCAGGCCAAGATTGCGCGAGACGACCATTCCGCCGCCTTGCGCATCTGCGGCAGGCTTCAGCATAAGTGTGATGTTCTCCGGCATGTCCTTGCGTGGTTCAAGATTTTGGCGGCCATCGCCTGTCGGGACCGCATCCGGAACGTAGATCAGCGCTTGTGGGGCCTGGCCTGAGGGGATATGGGCGATCTTCTCATTCTTCTGAGTGTCGATCACGTCCACCGCGTCGCCGTTTTCGAGGCCAACAAAGACGCGGCTGCCGTCGCCCGAACCCCAGACACCGTGCGGCAAGGCGCCGACGGGAATGGTGGCTATCAGCTTGGCCTCGTCGTCCAGCGTGTAGACTTTCACGACGTTCTCGCCGCCGATGGTCACATAAGCCAGAGTTCCGGCGGATGTGTCGGCGAACGCCAGATGGTTGGTGATCGGACCGCTATCGATCACGCCCTTGACTTTCAATGTCTTGGTATCAATTCGCGTCACCTTGCCGACATCCTTGTGGGTTAGCCAGGCTTCCTTTCCATCTGGCGTCACCTGAATGAACGGCGAGAATGGCGAGACCACCGGAATGGATGCAAGCAGCTTTTTCGACGCGACATCGAACACCTGAACGACCGGATTGAAGCTGTTGGCCACAAAGGCGCGCTTGCCGTCTGGCGTAAAGATGGTCATGCCGGGACCGCTCTCGGTCTTGATGCGATCGGTCTCCTTGAATGTCTTCGCATCAATGACCGAAAGGTAATCCTCGCCACGCACGGTTGCCCAGACGTGTTTGCCATCCGGCGTGAAGAAGGCCTCGTGCGGGTTGCGGCCGATATAGGCGACACCTTTGATCTTGTTTGTCGCGGTATCGATGAAGGTCACGGAATTGGTCACCGTCGAGACGGCGACGATGGTACGGTGATCCGGCGAGAAGCCAAGGCCGTGGACGTTGACCTCACCCTTGTAAAGCGGGCTCAAGACATTCGGGCGTGGGTCGCCGAGCTTGATCAGGCCGAGAAGCGTGTTGGTCGATGGGTCGATGACAGATACGGTGTTGCTGTTCTGGTCAGCAGCATAGACCCGGTCCTTGGATTCGGGCAGGGCAAAGGCTGGCGTGCTCGCCATCAAGGCGATCAGCAGGGCTGCGGAACGTTTCATTTCGAAGTCTCCGGGTTGGCGGCGACGGAGCCGCGCTGTTGTGTGAGCATCGAATTCATCAACTGAATTTCGTAAGCCTGCTCTGTGATGATCGACTGGGCGAGGTTTCGGATTTGCGGATCTTGGGTGGTGAGCAACACGGCCTTGGCCATGTCGATGGCGCCCTGGTGATGCGGGATCATTTGCGCCAGAAAATCGTGGTCTGGATTGCCTGTTTCGGGTACCGCCATCATGCCGGTATGCATTTTGTCCATGGCCACCTTCATGCTTTTCGAGAACGCAGTTGAAGGGCCGCTATCCTCCATGCTCATCGCCGGTTGGTGGTCGTGGAACTGCTCAGCAGTTGCACTTCCCACAATGGCAAAACTGGCAACAAGTATGAAACTGTAAACGCGCATGGCGGAATCCTTTTGGCTTTAGTGGATAAGAACGCTGTGGGTCGCCGTTTATTCCACTGCTCATCCGTATTTGTTCTCACGTCGGCGTGAGCGGTTGGCACGCGCGGTGCTATACCGGTCTGCGCGAAGAACGACGGAACGCGGATGGTGACTCGAGGCGTGCCGAAATACGGCTTGTTCATATGCCGCCAAGAGGATCACGCGTGTTGGATCCAATCGGCCTGTGAACGATGTCTGAAGGACGATACTCGCAGCGGATTGCGGTATGGAGAATGAACGGCCGGTTGGAACAGGGCGAAAAAGCAGACATTCTAAGCCGTTCGACGACGGCGCCCAGTCGTCCGTCTTTTCAGAGGAAAACCAGCCTGGTCGATCGTAGGAAAACTTCCTACAGGGAATTCCGCCACTCTCAGATTTTGGTTTCACTCCAGGCTGGCGGTGGCTTTCATGACTGCTTTGGCGACCTCGTTGAAACTCATTTTAATCCGAACCTGTTGGCCGTTGACGAAAAACGATGGCGTGCCGGCGACTCCGAATTTTTTGTTCGCTTCGGTTGTCGCAGCATTGAGCTTGTCGAGATAGGCCTGATCGGCGACAGCGCGATCGAAACCTGCGCGGTCGATGCCCATGCTAGCGGCGATCTCGCGCAATGCATCCTCGGCGTTGGCGGCGCCGGCAATCTCATCGAATTTCGTCATGAAGGACGATACCGTCTCGTCGAATTTGTCTCGGCCCCGCGCATTCGCCAGCATGAAGATAACGGCATCCACCGAGTTTCGCACGAAGGGCCGGTACGCGATCTTCAACTTACCCGATGCGACATATGTATCCTGCAGTTTCGGCAGGTCTCGTTCATGGAAGTCGACGCAGTGGCTGCAGGTTGGGGAGGAATAGACGACAAGCGTGACTGGAGCAGTCTTCTGCCCAACGAAGCTGTCTTGGAATACGGCCGGGGTCATCAAATCCTGCACGGGTTCGGCCTCGGCCGATGTCACGCATCCTAAGGCAATGCCGACGATCACGGCCATCATACGAAACGTCATGTCTTCTCCTGTTCGGTTACGAGAAAAAACACTCCGGCATGAGCAATGCCGGAGTGTTTCGATCATCAGTCGGCCTTGAGGCAGGGCGAGACGAAGAGCGAGCGGTCAAGAGTGCCCTTGATCGTCTTGGCCACGACCAGCAGCCACATGCAGACAAGTGCTATAACAAGAACCGCGCCAAAGATTGCGATAGACGACATCGGCACCATCGTTGAGAGACGAAGCGTGGCGACGGCGAACACGCCAAGCGGGAAGGTATAGCCCCACCAGCCGATATTGAATGGAAGGCCCTCGCGAAGGTAGCGCAGGGTGATCAGGACAGCAGTCGCCAGCCACCAGATGCCGTAGCCCCACAGGAGGATCGCGCCGAGGAAGCTGGCGCCACCGAAGGCCGGAGCAACGCTCGCCAATCCATTCGCCGACAACACGGCGGGTCCGGTCTGGCTCATGACGAGAAGACCAAGCGCACCGGTTCCGATCGGGCCGAGAGCCAGCCAGCTCGAGGCGGCCATGTTGACATGCGGAAGCTTGTGGACCGTCATGCGCAGGAAGAGGATGACGAGAACGCTCATGGCGAGCGGGACCGAACAGGCCCAGAGAACCAGGCTCGTCATCAGCACCGTCAACTGCGTCTGAGCATCGCCGATATGGGGCAGAAGCAGACCACCGCTGACGGCCGCTACTTCGCTTGCCACGATCGGCAGCAACCAGACTGCGGTCATCTGGTCGATCGAGTGCGACTGGCGCGTGAACATCATGAACGGGATGGCGAGGCCGCAACAAAGCGACAGAGCGACGTCAAACCACCAAAGCGTCGTTGCGATCGACACCGCCGTGTCGCCGATATGTGGGATGCCATAGATCAGGAAGCCATTGATGATCGTGGCCAATCCCATCGGAATGCAGCCGAAGAACATCGACACGACGGAATGGGAAAAGACCCGTCTTGCCTCTTGGAAATAGAGCAGCCAGCGTGCCGCGTAGAGCGTTGTGCAGGTTGCAAACAGCAGGATATTGAAGAGCCAAAGCGCCTGACCCATCGCGAAAAGCCCCGGATGCCCAGGAAACTGTGCGAAGGCGACCGAAAGGATGCCGGTGCCCATAGTGGTCGCGAACCAATTTGGCGTAAAGTTCCGTATGACATGGCCTTGCATAGGAACATCCGAGGCTGGCGCTACCGGCTCCTTGAAGGCAACAATCTTGTGCATCGAATTTCTCCTGATCGTCGAGGAGAAAATACGTGGGTACAACGATTAGTTCCAACGCATAGTTCAGGATATTTCAATCGCCGTTTCCGATTGATCTAGATTTGCGGCGGCAGCTTCGAAAGCCGCGTGAAGGCGGTCGCGCAGCGTCCGCGAGGTATTGATCAGCGTCGGGCTCGGATGGGGGCAGAGGATCACCTCGATGCCGGCATCCACCAGTACATCTTCAGCACCACTCGCCACCGCGCCCGCCAGGACGGCGACACGTAGGTTCGGCAGCAGCGGCAGAAGGCCTGCAAGTCCCTTGATGCCCTCGCGCCGCTCGCTGGCCACGATCGAGCTTCGGGTTGCGCGGACCCACGGGACCGTATTCCACAGAACGATGTCCCGGCGCGATATCCCTGCGCCAGTCAGTGCCTTGCGCAGGTTCTTCGCCGTGCCGGTCGGGTTATCGATCGAAACGAAACGCTGGCCGCGTTCAACCGGACTTGGTCCAGGCGTCTCCAAAAGGATCAGCAGTCTTGCGCTGATACCGCCATCGTATGGATCGAAGTTCGGCATATCCCGGTCGGAGTTGAGCTGAACGTGCTCCCGGAAGGCGTTCAATGGCTGCATATGCGCACTGTCAAGCGCGGCCAACCGCTCCTCGCGTCGATGCTCGTGCCAGAGCGTATCAGGTCCGCGATAGGTCATCGTGTCTATTCCGACAACAGGGCTTCGAACGCATCGGCCGCCTTGGAGCGATACCGCTCCTTATGCCGGAGCAGGAAGAATGGGCGCGGAAGCGGAGAAGCATTGGCCTCGACCAGCAGGCCGCTGTTGAGTTCGGTCTGGGCAGCACTTCGCGATGTCAGTGTTGCCCCCATGCCGGCCTCGACTGCGCCGAGCACGGCCTCGTTTCCGGGCAGGACAATTGCAACGTTCAACGCCTGCAGCTTCAATTTCTCTTTCGTCATCATCGTCTCGAAGGCGAGCCGTGTTCCCGATCCGGGTTCGCGAAGAACCCATGTCGCGTCTTCAAAATCGGCCTTTCCGAGCTTTTTGCCTTTGGCCCATGGATGAGTTGGCGACACGACGAGGATCATCTCATCCGTGGCGATCATGCGCGACGACAAGGCCGGTCTGTCGACCGCGCCCTCTACAACGCCGAGCTCAACCCGCCCTGCCTCAACCGCGTCGCCTACCGCCTCGGTATTGCCGATCCCGACGTCGAGACCGAGACCAGGATAGCGTGTGTGGAACGTCGCAAGCCTGGAGGGCAGCCAATAGGCGCCAACAGTCTGACTCGCCATAACCGACAATTCCCCGCGCAAAAGTCCGGCAAGGTCGCTTAGCGCAGACTCGGCGGCTTTCGCTTCAGCCAAGACCTGAAGTGCATGCTCGAGAAAGATCGTTCCGGTTTGATTGAGAACGATAGAACGACCGATCCGGTCGAACAAAGCCACGCCGTGCCGTTCCTCAAGCGCGATGACCGCAGCACTGACGGCCGACTGCGTCATGTTCATCGCTTTGGCAGCCTTGGTGATGTGCTGTTGGCGGGCGACTTCGGCGAAGATGCGCAACTGGTCGAGGGTCATGAGGATAGCAACCTTGAATCGGCTCCGAGTTATAATCGATTTATCCGAATGTTCGTAGCAAAATTATGCGATGGAACTGATGCAGAATGGCGCTAGTTTTCTCCTACCAGACACGGAGGAAATACCATGCTGAAATCCATCATCACCGGCGCGGTGATGCTTGGCGCCACGACAGCACCAACGCTTGCCGCCGATATCCACGTCTATGGTCCCGGTGGACCACTCCCTGCCATGAAGGAGGCGGCAGCCGCCTTCGAGAAAAGCTCCGGCAACACGGTGATCGTTACCGCCGGCCCAACGCCGCAATGGATCGGCAAGGCTAAAGACAATGCCGACCTGATCTTCAGCGGCTCAGAGACGATGATGTCGGATTTCGTGAAGGCGATGGACGGCCAGATCAAGGACGCCGATGTCGTACCGCTCTACTTGCGTCCTTCCGCTATCCTGGTGCGTCCGGGGAACCCGGAGAAGATCACCGGCCTCGCTGATCTGTTCAAGCCCGGCCACAAAGTGCTTGTCGTCAATGGTGCCGGGCAGAACGGTCTTTGGGAAGACATGGCCGGCCGGACCGGTGACATCGAGAAGGTGAAGGCCCTTCGCGCCAACATCAGGACCTTTGCCGCCAACAGTGCCGAAGCCAAGAAGGCCTGGACCGAGGACAAGTCCTTCGATGCCTGGATCATCTGGAATATCTGGCAGGTCGCCAACCCAGAACTCGCAGACGTCGTCGAGGTCGAACCGGACTATCGCATCTACCGAGACACCGGGATCGTGCTGACCGAGCGCGGAGGCAAGAATGCCGACGCCAAGGCGTTTTCGGAATTCCTTCAGGGCACCGAGGCCAAGGCGATCTTTGCCAAGGCCGGCTGGACCACGCCCTCGAATAACCTTATCCCGTCTCAGGAAAGATAATGACAATGCAATCCACTCCCAAAAAGATCGCCGTGACCGGTGCTGCCGGCCAGATCTGCTATTCCCTGCTGTTTCGATTGGCGAATGGTGACCTTTATGGCAAGTCGCAGCCGATCGAACTGCGGCTGCTCGATTTGCCTCAAGCCCAGGACGCCGTTCGCGGCGTCGTCATGGAACTGGAGGACTGCGCTTTTCCGCTGCTACACAGCATCGTCACGACCGACGATCCTCGGCAAGCGTTTGACGGTGTCGACGCAGCGTTTTTGGTCGGGTCCCGGCCGCGGTCAAAGGGAATGGAACGGCGAGACCTGCTTGCAGCGAATGCAGAGATCTTTAAGGTGCAGGGGAGGGCGATCAACGAGGTCGCCGGACGACAAGCTAGAATTTTGGTCGTTGGCAATCCGGCCAACACCAACGCTTCCATCCTGATCGCCAATGCGCCGGACTTTAACCCAAGGCAGGTCAGCTCGATGATCCGGCTTGATCACAATAGGGCTTTGACTCAACTGGCGCGCAAGGTCGGCTGTGGCGTCGGCGACATCGATAAGCTCGTGATCTGGGGCAATCACTCGCCGACCATGTTTGCCGACTGGACCTACGCAACGGCTGCCGGCAGGCCCCTGCCGGACACCATCGGCGACGACCATTGGTACAAGGAGGTGCTGATCCCTGAGGTCGCAAGGCGGGGCACTACGATCATAGAGGCGCGCGGCGCGTCCTCTGCAGCATCTGCCGCCAATGCAGCGATCGATCAGATGCGTGATTGGATGCGTGGTACTGATGGGCGCTGGACATCGATGGCTGTTATATCGCAGGGGCAGTATGGCATACCGGAAGGGCTTGTGTGTGGCGTACCTGTGATGTGCAAGGACGGTGACTATAGCGTCGTTGAAGGTCTCGATCTGGACGGGTTTCAGAAAAGTATGCTGGACAAAACGATAGAAGAGCTTGTCGGCGAGCGCGACGCTTTATCCTGATATCGCGGGATGCGGAGGCTGGCACAAAAGATGTGCGGAGATTGCACGCCTATTCTCCGCCTAATTTTGGAGAATAGGCGCCAGCCTCAGAAGAGGCGAATGCCACCACGACGATCAGCGAGCTGCAGTTTGACGGGCCGGTTCGATTTTATCTTTCATAATCCGCTTTGACCGCCGAATGGGAAGGACGAAGCCCTCATCCAGATAGGCGTCGTCGGGAATGAAGCGCTCGAACAAGCGTATCCGGCTGGAAACCGAGTCGGTAGAACTGCGATCAAATCTCGTCGCCAAGGCCATTTCGGCGGATTGTTCGTCGCAAGGATATTCGCCACTGTACCGATAGAACGATTGATTATCTGTTCAAAGTATTGCGCTTCAATTGTCACCGGCACCTTGGACGCCCGCCGCAGGTCATAAGCGCAAGAGGTGCAGACATGCTGGCCGACAAGCCGTGGCTGAGCGAAGGCAGTAATTCCGCGGTGGCACGATGGGCAACGGTCGCGTAATCCGCACCCGTGGATAAAGCAGGAGATTCTAGTCGAGTGTCGCCATCGCCTCCGAAAAATATGGGGGCTGATCAGAACCGAGGCACGCAGGACAGAATTGCAGCCACGTCGAAGCAGCACGACGGGCTTTGATGACCAGTGGTAGCGGCATGTGTCTGTAATCACATGGCTGCAAGGCCATTGACGACAATCGGTCTCTCGCAATTCCATTGAGGCGTGGCCGTAAACAGCCATATTTTCCTGGCGGCGAATCTCACATTAAGTGGGTCTTCCTCACTTTGTGTGGTTAACAAATCGTTAGTAGTCACGGCGCTATGGGCGAGGATGCGAACGAGATCGAATTGGTCACCCGGTCCGGGTATTAAAGTGCAGAGTGTCGTATCCAGCGACGACGGTGAATGGGTTGTGTCTGCTTGTGGGCCATCCTCTGGCACCTGCCCAGATTGCCAACACCAAAGCAAAAGTCGGCATGGCTGGTCGTACCGCAGTCTTCAGGACCTGCCGGTCCAAGGCAAAGCAGTGACGATAAGGGTTCAGTTGACCCGCTGGCGTTGCGCATATCGGCAGTGCAAACGGCAAACATTCACCGATCTGTTCCCGGCGATTGCCGCACCCTACGCCCGCAGAACAAGAAGGGTCGCCGAAATAATTGGGCTGCTGGGGCACAGCACCGGCGGGCGGCCCGGAGAACGCTTGATGAGACAGCTTGGCATGCCGGTCAGCGACGACACCATCCTTCGGCACTTGAAACGCAAAGCTTTACGGGTCGACGGCCAACCGTCAGCTCGTATCGTCGGTATCGATGACTGGAGTTGGAGGAAATCTTGGCGGTACGGCACGATCGTCGTCGATCTTGAACGCCGGGAGGTCATGGACATTCTCGAAGACCGAAGTGTGACAGGCGTTGCCCGATGGTTGAAACGGCACCCTTCCATTGAGGTCGTCAGCCGGGATCGATGTGGACTTTACGCACAAGGCGCCCGTGAGGGTGCGCCGCAAGCCTCTCAGGTGGCAGATCGTTTTCATCTCATCCAGAATTTGCGGCTCGCTATCGAAGAACAGATGAGCCTATCCGGCCGCGCAACAGGCAGGGCACTACTGCCTGACGAGGACATCGCGTTTGATCATAGCACTCGAAACTTGCCGGAGCCGTCCCCCGAAACACCGGGGCGCAATCAACTTCGCCGGGCACATCGGCAGTCCCGGACGGATATGTTCGAGACAGTACACGCCTTGAGCAAAGAAGGCCTGACCTGCTCGGACATTGCACGTCGCACAGGATACGGCCGACGAAGCATCACGAAATGGCTGAAATTCGAAACCCCACCCGATCGACGGAGGGGCGCGCTACAGCCGACATCTCCCCTCTACTTCGAAGCGTTCCTCACCCAGTGCTGGAAGGATGGCAACCGCCGTGGGCGTCATTTGTTTCATGACATAAAGCACCGAGGATACACAGGGAGCTTTTCTAATCTCGAACGCCTCCTGGCAACATGGCGCCGCGCCGAGAGACCGGAAACAGATGAGGTTAAGGGTGATATGGCGCCTGCTCGGATTGGACTCTCCGACAGAGAACCTAACAGTTTGCCCGTCCGTGATCCGCAAACCGGTCATTTGATCTCCCCCATTGTCGCCGCTACTCTTTGTATAAAGCCGCGCGGCGCACTCACCATCAATCAGGCGCGGAAAGTCGATGCACTTAAGCAGGGTTCACGAACATTCGCCGTCATGCGTAGCTTCGCGATGCGATTTCGCGGCATATTTCGTGGCCGAGATTCGGCGAAACTCGAGCAATGGATCGACGATGCCATTCATTCTGGCCTCGCCTTCCTAGCCCGTTTCGCCCGTGTACTTCGCCGGGATATCGACGCTGTATGTAACGCCATCGATCTGCCCTGGAGCAACGGTCAGGTAGAAGGCCAGATCAATCGACTGAAGACGATCAAGCGGGCAATGTATGGAAGGGCAGGGCCAGAGCTTCTCAGAGCGCGGATGATGCCGGTCAAATTGGTCGAGCTCCACACAAAGTGAGGAAGACCCCGGTTTAATGCAAAACGAGAGTTGGTATGAGGCCCGCATAAGCGATCCGAAAAGTCAGGGGGCGCTCAAAGTTGACCGTAGCACCGGAAAAACTCAACGACGTAGCGGTATTCAAATGCACGATGTATCTTCAAAATCTACCCACCGTTCTCTTCCAAAGAACGAGGCATCAGTTGAGCGTCTGCTCTAGCCAATCCACAGGAACCAACTTTTTCTCATCACGCCATTCCTCTGTCAGTGTCACCCCTGTCAGCCCTCCCCATACATCTGTTCCTGCATGGTCCAACACAATGACCTGCAAACGTCCCTGTGACCTAATTACTTCCTTTCCAAGTGCGTCGAAGACTGATCGCACTGCGGCAATGTCCTTATCTCGATCTCGCCCTGTGACACTTTCACCGTCACCAGAAAACCCGCGCGGAAAATAGACTTGGCTTGGTTGGTCGTAGATCAACAAGCCTGGGACCGGATGATGACCGACAAGGAAAAACCGATGGAGGGCCAGGGTCACGCCAATGTGGTAAGCGAGCCAGTTAGCTCCGCTGCCAATCTCCCAAAGATAATCGGATCGATCTGGATGAATAACCTTAATCGTCAGATCATCAAGAAGAAGCTGGACGGGTGCATCGGGCCATTCTGCGTCTAACAACGGCAAGATGGTCGAGGTCATATTTTGAATGATTTGCAGCGCGTTTTGCGTTTTGCGTTCGACTTCGCGCTCTGAATAAATCTTGCGAAGGTCGTCAATCCGCTCACGGAGACGATCCAGTTCATTCGACTGGTCCGATCCCTCCTGTGTTCGGTCAAGCGAAACAAGTGCCTGCTGCAAACCGCCGATAAACCGCTCAATTCTATCCTGCTGAAACAGCGCACCCTGCACTTCTTTGGACCTTTGCTCGAGCAAGGTGATCTCTTGGCGCACGGCTGTCAAAGACGTCGCCGCATCCTCGACTTCATTGCGCAAGCGAAGCCTCTCTTTATCGAATGTGTGAGACAAACTCGGTTGTGACCGCATCTCGATTTCGATACCAGCAAGCGCTTGTGTCAACGCATCTAGCTTGGTCCGTCCTGCCGAGCCCATGGCAACTAACGGATCACTAGATACGTCCACACGCTTTCGGAGCCAGTCGGAAATGTTCAGTCGATCTCGCTGGATAAGGATCGCATCGCCATAGGAGTCGCTACTTACCAGCAGGCGCTGCAACTCATTGTAAGCTTGGCGCTTTTCCGTAAGGACGCTCGAAGCTGCGCTTTCAAATTGGCGAAGCTCCTGAAGGCGTGCTAGCGTCCCGTCGATGGATTCCACAGTCGTGAATGATTGTCGAGTGTCGGCCTCCGCAGCGCGGCGAAGCAGATCGACGACGTCCGGCCATTCTGTTGGCATTAAGGTGCCGACAGGCAGGAGCCCAAACTCCAAAGCCTGACGCAACAGTGTCTGGGTTTCCACCTGCCATCCACGCACGGCTTTTTTTGCGGCGTCGAGCGCTGCCTCCTTACGGCGGACATCTCGCTGCAAGCGATCAATCTCCCATTTTGCCAGAAGCATCTCTGGAGTCAGCGCTCCCATTACGTAGGGAAAAATTGCCTTCAGCTTCTCGCGGTGCTCGGTCGTGTCGGCATTGAAGAACAAGACCATAGGGTTGGCCACGATGTATTGCGGTTGGAACGTAAAGGCCAACAGATCCCTAAAGCTCACGCGCGACTGAAAGCCAGACTCCGTGTTAGGATCGAGTCCAAGCTGGGACAGACCCGCCAGCGCGTCCAGTTTGCGCTTAACGGTATCCGCAGTAATGTTTTTTTCAGGCGCCTCGGTTGGAATTTCGAGCTCAATTCCCTCGGAGAGAAACATATCGCCTGTCTGGCGAGCATCGCCGGGCTCACGCCGCGCAAGCAGCTTTTGGCCCTCCAGGGTGTCGACGAGGAGACCAAACCAAGCGCAAGCGGTCCGGATCGTACCTACCGGGATACTGCATTTACCGGAGCCGAGGCAGTAATCGATAATGGGGATGACTGCGGATTTGCCAGTCTTGGATGAACCGCTTATAATATTCACCATACCAGGCTCGAAGTCGACGATACGCGGTTTTGCTCCGTTTTTTGGCCAGAGGATCAACTTTAGAATTTGGAAATGCATTAGACGGTCACCTGCAGGAGTTGGAAAACTTGGCCTTGTGGGAGCCGGCCAACCCATCGCCCAAATTTCTCGGCGTTTGCGACGTGAAACTTCAGCCTCTCGGGCGGACGAGGAACGTCAACGTCATTGGCGCGAACAAGCCCCGTCGCGTAGTCCACGTGCAGGAGGTGGGACGCAATCCCGGTCCCGATCGACTGCAGTGTTAAGTCTCGCATCCTAAGGGTCCTGTCATGGACTGCCATTAAACGCTCGCGCTGCTCGCCCAGCTTCGCAACGAACTTGCTCAAGCCCGATGGCAGATTCGTCGATTTGAGATCAGTCAGCGTGCGGGCATGCATAATCAGCGGCAGGACAAGAAAAAAAATAGGCATCGCCGGATGTTCGTCAATTTTCTCGGCCTGGAAGCCTCGCCCGAAGCTCCATAGCAAGTGAGCGCCAAAGGCGGGATTCTGCACCAGCGCAATGGGATTCGTGCCTTCCCGTGGTGGAGTGGGAGTTTGAGTTCCATCGGATGCGCGAATTTCCATTTGGGTCACTTAGGGGTAAACAGTGTGAGATAATCCGGATGCCATCCGAGCTGGCGATTTTGCGCCAGGCAATTGAATGCACCCGCTATGAAATAGGTTGGCAATGTCTGACCTTCCAAAGGCAGGGTGGTCTTCTCGCACTCTCGATAGATCTTGCGACCGCGTTCCGGTATGCGAAGTTCAGGGGTAACGTCATCGACCTCGTCGGAAATTAGCATATGTCGGCGAGCAAGCTGTTCGTCGAGCTCGGAGAAACTATCGGCATACACTGCTCCATCATCGGCCCATTTCACTTTGTCCGCCGTCGTTCTCATGTAGTCGCTAACGGCGGTCACAAGCATGGTATTAGTGGCTTCAATAGCGTTGAGCTGCCGGACAAACAACGGCGCGCCCAGCATCGTCCTGTCGATCGTGCGCGGATCGGGCGCGTCTATGCTAGGTGTGAGGACGCTCGAGAAATTGTGCTTCCGCACAAATGCCCAGAACCGCCTGCGGAATGCTGCGGCATCCATGACGCGCGTGCGCCCCCGTCGGATCAGCAAATCCATGTCATCAACCGCCAGGCCGATTGCGGCCGCGCATATATCTTTGATGGCATCAGCAGGAAGGACGTTGAGACGGTTACGAACAGCCTCGACCGGATCTACGTCTGTTTGAAATGAGCAACGTTCAATGATGGAGCAACATATGTCATCGCCGGCTTTGAGAAAGCGGGCAACGTGTGGTTCACACCCAACTCCGGCTTCGCAATCCTCAAAGAGCTTTTTTACTTTCGTCAGAGCTTTCTTCGCGTCGTCAGGATGGGATACCTTGTCGATAGCGGCCATCAAGGCGCCGGGTTTTGAATGAGAAACGTAGTAGAGGAACTCAGACGTACTTGGGTCGATCGCTGATTCTAAGCAGGTATCGGCCCAGTTTGCGAAGGTTTTCCAAAGATCTTCAGACGAATTGCTAGCCGGGTTCTTCCCTGTTAGCGTGCTCTTGGCCTGTTCAAAAAGATGTGTGCCGTCAGCTCGGTGGACACCCACGTCATCGATATGTTCCAGCGAGACTGAGACGCCGTCAGGGACGCTTAGTAGATAGTAACACAGCCGAACCTGTTGCAGGGAGTAACCCAGATACTGCCCAGCGGCAGAGCTTTTCGCTGCTTTCGGAAGGATCATAGACATTTAATTACAGCTCGCTGCACAAGACACGTTGGTCACAACAATACGAATAGTTGAAATTCTTCTTTCGCACAAACCTGTTTGTCGGAATCCGCAGGTGCTCAAAGTGGCTGATGTGGCTATCATATTTGCTTTGGGCTTAAAGCTACCAAACGCTGCGGTTGCTAAACGGCAAACACTTGTTGCTCGCGGCGTAGCGTTTCTTGCGATTTTCGTACGTGCAGTCCGTCTGGGCATAACCGAGTGACCAAGCATGTGGCATTTGCCGATTAACGATCTGAGTACCCTGTTGGGTATCGCCATTGCCGTTTGCTGTCGGTCGGGAATTACTTCGGCACAGCAAGATGTCGCGATTTGCCAGTGCAAGGTGGCATCCAAATTCGTTTCAGAAATGACGATCCCGACGTAACGCGAGGATTCCTTCCCTTCCGATCGCTCGACAACCTTCCCCACAATGAAGCGAGACTAGCTTGCCCTGATTTATCAAGCAGGCTGGTCTCGCGGCCCACGGGTCAGAGCACGCTAACGTTTTCAGCCTTCGATTTTCCAGTCTTACGGTCCTGGCCCACTTCGAAAGTAACCTTGTCACGTTCTCTGAGCGAACCGCCTTGATTTAAGGCGGACACGTAAACGAAGACGTCCGTTCCGCCAGTCTCCGGCGTGATGAAACCAAATCCCTTATCATCGTTGAAAAATTTTGACCGTACCGGTTGGCATGACAGTTCCTTTTCAATTTTCGCAGCCTTCTGACGCAAAGCCGTGTTAAAGTTTGTACGTCTGGGTGTGCTTTGCATCCAGGCTAAAACCCAACCCCGCTTAGCGGGAGAAAGAGAGTCCTTTCAGCAATGAGGAATTTGAAACTAGATGTCCAAGAAATTTAAGTTTGTAAACGAAGGCGCCAAACGCGCTTTCATGGATCTGCCAACAGATATTAGAATCAATTTTTCAGGCGAGATCCGGAGAGTTCAGGAGGGCGAGGACCCGCTCGATGATTTCAAGGTTCTCAGAGGCGAGTGGAAGGGCGTCATCGAGCTACGCGAAAACGGTTCGCCCGCCTATAGAGCCGTCTACTGCGCAAAACACCTCGACACCGTCTACATTCTCCATGCCTTCACCAAGACCAGCGAAAAGGCTGATCAGAAGGAAATGGACACTGCGCTGTCCCGCTACAAGGAGATGATGGCCGAGGTCCGGGAAGTGACCCAGGCTGAAGCGAAGGCGGCTAAAGACAAAAAATCGACGAAGAAATAGCGCTCCGAAATTGGAGCAAGGAGAGGCCGGTTATGCGGCCTCTTTTTGTTTTTCTTCGACGGGGCAAACCAAGTGATGGTTGCCATCAAGCGACGGCTTGAAGCGGTATCCGAGGACTGCCAGATAGCCAAAAAGCTTCTGGACCGAAAGGACGGCGATCTTACCGCGCACGAGTTCACTGACGCGCGACTGCGGGATGTCGAGTGCCGTGCCGATCTCGGCGTTCTTCCAGCCGCGCTCCTTGAAGATGGCGACCAGCGTGTTGACAAGGTCCGATCGCAACGTCAAATCCGCAGCTTCGATCGGATCGTCCGTGATCGCTTCAAAGATGTTGTCGTATTCAAGCTTTGTCATCGCACAATTCCAAACTTCAAAATTACAGAATTCTGTAAATAGGCCAAAATGACGGAGCCGTCAAGTTGGCGACGCTGAATCGTGCGAACCCGGTGCGAAACGCTGCAACGCTCTCGCCCTTGGGCCGGCCAGGTGGCTGCGCTAAAGTCTTGCTGCCAGCAAGTCTTCACCGTTCAAGCTTCCATCCCTGATGCCCGTCTCGGCGGGAATGTCCGGAACGCATCAGAAGCGACTTTGGCCATCCGCTGCAATGCGGAAGGCAGAACTCAGCCCATAGGTATCCGGGGTTTTGTACGCCGACGGATCGAATGATCGGATGGGTGGTCTGCAATTCGGACCGAACCGACGAACGCTCCAACCATTGGCGTTTTCGACCCCGCTCTCTTGTCTGGCATCCCTAATCCAGTCCCGCCCTTGGACGGTCAACCCACAAGGGGTTCGCAGCTCCTGCGACCTCTGTGGCTGCGCCCCGAGGTGACCGCGGCCGGGTCCGGATCAAACGGGCGCCATCGAGCGGGGATCGGCCCCGCCAACGGATGGAGCCTCACATGTCGGATCTCAGCCTTGCACAAAACCACGCACTCGATCTTGCCCGGACCCTGATGGTCCCGGTCACCCTCTTCGAAATCGATGGCGAGATCGGCGTCATGCCTTCCGCCGAGTATGACGGCGATGAAGACGCCGTCATCAACGAATACGATCCTTTTGCTTATGGATCGGCTCATTGAGCCGATCACCCCTTCGGGGGGAAGGCGTGCCGCTTGCGCTGATGCACGCGCAAGGGAGGCTTCGCCGCGATCTTTCCCGGCAGATCTGCACATTGCGAACCGCGCCCTTGCGCGCTTCCATCTTCGCGGCCTGGGCGCTGCCAGTCCGAAAAGCAGGAAAGCAGAGGAAGCGAAATGAATAAGAATGATATTGAGGAACTGCGTGCCCGGGTGGGCTGCGCAGCCGTTCTTGAGCATGAGGGCTTCGCGATAGACCGGAAAGAGAGCACACGCCGAGCTGTCAAATTCCGGCGCGACGACGATATCGTCATCGTAATCCACGACGATAGGGGCTGGTTTGACGCCCGTTCCGACGCCAAGGGCGATGTTTTCGCACTTGCAGGCTATCTGCATGGGATCGGATTTGCAGAAGCCGTGGCGGCTGTCTGCGATCTGGTCGCGTTTCAGCCAACCGCATCGACCTGGGAGAAGCCTCTTCGCCAAACGCAAACAGGCGCTTCGATCACTGACCGCTGGAACCACAGAAAACGGCCGTGGCGAGCATCGGCGACATGGAGCTATCTCCGACAGAACAGGGCCTTGCCATGGCAGGTCATCTCAGCGGCGATCGGGGCGGACGTTCTTCGGGAAGGACCCTACGGCTCGATGTGGGCAAAGCATGTCGATGAGGCTGCCGCCGTCATCGGCTGGGAAGAGCGCGGCCCCGAGTGGCGCGGGTTTTCCACCGGCGGGGCCAAGGCGCTCTTCCAGTTTGGAATGGATGGCGCTTCTCGGATCTGCGTCACAGAGGCGGCAATCGATGCGCTCAGCTTGGCCGCGATCGAGCAGACACGATCCGACACGCTCTATGTCAGCACCGGTGGCGGCTGGTCGCCGTTGACCGCTCAGGCGTTGGAGACCCTGGCTTCCGGGGAAGGCGCGTGGCTGGTGGCCGCGACCGACAACAACGTTCAGGGTGAGGTTTTCGCCGATCGCCTGCGCCAGATGGCGGACAGCGCCGGTTGCGATTTCTCGCGGCTACGGCCGAAAGCTGAGGATTGGAATGAGGAATTGAAGAGTAGGAGGGAGAAAGGAGAGCTGCCGCATACGCCGACAGCGCATCAAGGGTGAAGCTGCCGCCCGCCTGATGGCGGCCCTTGACCCGCTGCCCGCGAGGCGCCGGCTGAGGAGGGGTAATCAAAGGACTGAAAGAAGAGGTCGATCAGGCTTCCGCTTCGGTCCCCAACCCCAAAGGAGCAGCCGATGTTCAACCCTCCCACCATCCGTAAAGTGTTCGAAGGTGTGGCCAGCCGCCACGAAATGTACGCCCTGTTCAATCGCCATAGCCAGTCGCCGTTCGACGATGACAGGATGAACGGCACGCGATATGTCGGCGAGTGGTTTGAGATATCCGAAGCCGATCACGACCACATGTTCGAGATCATCCCTCCGCTATTTTACCGTGGCGACATGTTCGCCATGCGCGAGTTTTTGGCCGCCAGCGTCACCAGCGTATTCTTCGCCCTGCCGATCGATGATCGGTCCCGATGGTTTCACGGCTATTGCGACCTGGGCGATCGCCAGTCGCCCGCCCGGATGCGTGCCGAGATCATCGCCCGCGAATCCCGCCCGGTGCGCGCCATGAACCGACAGGAAAAGCTCGATCATATCTGGAGTGCGACCGGTCCGGATTTTCGTGGCTATGCCGACGCTCGCTTTCCAGCCGATCTGCGCAATCGCCAGATCGTGCTCGTCTATCCCTCAGCTCAAGGCAAGGTCTGGAAGCTGCTCGACGATCTGACCGACGAGGAGATAGCCGCCAAGCTGCCGGTGCAGTTCCGTCTCCTTCCAGAAACCATCGCTGCCTGACGACAGTCTTCACGTCCAAACCTCCACCATCCGCAGCCTGGCAACACCCGCACTTGACGGCGAGTGTGCCTCGGCGCGCCCACTTAAAGGAGTTTTCCAATGGCGCATGACGATCCTTTCACCGTCGACCTGTTCGGCAATACAGCGCTCGCATCCGTTTTCGATCTCGGTGTGCCGGGTTTCGCAGCAGACCTCGGGACCGTTATCGAAATCGATCCGCAGCCCTCGACACCGGCGCCAGCCGCTCCGGTTCGCAAAGAACCAAAGCGAACAACGCAGATCCGGCCAAGGGTGGACTTCAGGTTGGATGGTTCTCGCGGTCTCGCCAAAACCTGGCGCGACCGTGCGCGTGACAATATCGCCGCCATCCTGCTGGGCAACGAGATTGAGCGTCAGGGATTACCGGCCCGACCTGACCAGCAGGCTAGATTGATCAAGTTCACCGGCTTCGGCGCGTCTGACCTGGCCAAGGGCATATTCCGGCGTCCGGGCGACGAGGCGTTTGGCAAAGGCTGGGAAGAGCTCGGTAGCAATCTCGAAAGTGCTGTTGCGCCTGGCGATTACGCGTCTCTGGCGCGCTGCACCCAATATGCCCATTTCACGCCCGAGTTTATCGTTCGTGCCATCTGGGCAGGCTTGATCCGGATCGGATTCAAAGGCGGACGGATCCTGGAGCCGGGTATCGGGACGGGCATATTTCCGGCTCTGATGCCGGAGGCGGTCTCCAAGGTGAGCCACGTCACCGGGGTCGAGCTAGATCCGGTCACCGCCCGTATTGTCCAGCTGCTGCAGCCGCGTGCGAAAATCATAACAGGTGATTTTGCCCGCACCGACCTGCCCGACCATTTCGATCTGGCGATCGGCAACCCGCCGTTTTCTGACAGGACGGTGAAGAGTGATCCGGCCTTCCGGTCTCTCGGCTTGCGGCTGCATGACTATTTTATCGCCAAGTCCATCCACCGGCTGAAGCCCGGCGGGCTTGCCGCCTTTGTGACCTCGTCCGGCACGATGGACAAGGCTGACGCCCGTGCACGCGAATACATCGCCTGCATGGCCGATCTCGTTGGCGCGATCCGCCTTCCCGAAGGCAGTTTCCGCGCTGACGCCGGCACGGATGTTGTCGTCGATATCCTCTTTTTCCAGAAGCGCCGCGCCGACGAGCCGGCTGGAGACGATAGCTTGCTCGATCTTGCGGATGTGGAGTTGGAAGGCGAGGGCGGTAGCATCCGTACCAATAAGTGGTTCGTTGATCATCCCGAGATGGTGCTGGGACGCCATGCGATCACCTCAGGGCCATTCGGCGAGACCTACACATGCGTCCCGATCGGTGATGATCTTGAATCGAGTTTGAACGCCGCGATCAGTCAGCTACCAGCCGACATCTACAACGGCGAGCCTTCCACAATAGACTTCGCGCTTGAGGAAGAAGTGGCCGATGCCATGGCAGAGCGGCCCGACGATCCAAAAGTGCGCGAGGGCAGCTATTTCATCGGCAAGGCCACGGCCCTGATGCAGGTGGTGGACGGGCTCGCTGTTCCGGTCGAAGTCAGGAAAGGTCGCAGCACTGACGGCATCTTCGCCAAGCATGCACGGATCATCCGCAAGCTCATCCCGATCCGCGACGCGGTCCGGCTCATTCTCAAGCTTCAGGAACGCGACCAGCCCTGGCAGAAGGCGCAGGTGTCGCTGCGCATTGCCTGGTCGAGTTTCGTGCGCGAGTTCGGTCCGATCAATTTCACCTCCGTTTCGACATCGGAGGATCCGGAAACCGGTGAGATCAGGGAGGTCCATCGCCGGCCGAACCTTGCGCCGTTCATCGACGATCCCGATTGCTGGTTGATGGCCTCGATCGAGGACTACGATCTGGAGACCAACACCGCGAAGCCAGGACCGATCTTTACCGAGCGGGTGATCGCACCGCCCCCGGCAGCAGTGATCACATCGGCTCTCGATGCGCTCGCCGTGGTTTTGAACGAACGCGGCCATGTCGATCCCGACCATATCGCAGAGCTGCTGCATCGTGACGTGGACGATGTAGTCGGTGAGTTGGGGGACGCGATCTTCCGCGATCCGTCCAATGGCTCCTGGCAGATGTCAGATGCCTATCTGTCCGGCGCGGTACGCTCGAAACTGGTAACTGCACGAGCCGCCGCGGACCAAGATCCGGCCCTTCAGCGCAACGTCGCGGCGCTGGAGCGGGTGCAGCCAGCTGATCTCAGACCCTCCGACATCACCGCTCGTCTCGGCGCGCCTTGGATCCCGGCCGATGATATCGTCGCCTTCGTAAAGGCGACGATGGAGGCTGACATCTCCATTCACCATCTGCCGGAACTGGCGACATGGACGGTCAATGCCCGTCAGCTGGAATGGTCGGCTGCCGGCACAACGGATTGGGGCACCCATCGCCGCCATGCCGGCCAGCTGCTATCCGACGCCCTGAACTCGTCCGTGCCGCAAATCTTCGACACGGTTCGGGACGGCGAGACCGAGCGACGGGTGCTGAACACGGTCGAGACGGAAGCCGCCAAGGAAAAGCTCGCCAAGATCAAGACCGCATTCCAGGCGTGGATCTGGTCCGATGCGGATCGCACTGATCGTTTGGCGCGAGTCTATAACGACACTTTCAACAACATCGCGCCGCGAGCCTTCAACGGCGATCATCTCCAGCTTCCCTGCGCCTCAGGCGCCTTTTCTCTTTATGAGCATCAGAAACGCGGGATCTGGCGGGTTATTTCGGCAGGTAGCACTTATCTCGCTCATGCCGTTGGCGCCGGCAAGACGCTGACCATGGTTGCCGCCATCATGGAACAGCGTCGCCTCGGGCTGATCAACAAGGCGATGCTGGTCGTGCCCGGCCATTGCCTGGCGCAGGCCGCCCGCGAGTTTCTCGCCCTTTATCCCAATGCCCGCATCCTGGTCGCTGACGAGACCAATTTCATCAAGGAGAAACGTCACCGCTTCCTGTCGCGGGCAGCGACCGCCAATTGGGATGCCATCATCATCACCCATTCGGTGTTTCGGTTCATCACGGTGCCATCGACCTTCGAGGCGCAGATGATCCAGGATGAGCTTGAACTCTACGAAGAGCTGCTGACCAAGGTCGAACGTGACGACCGGCTATCGCGCAAGCGCATTGAACGCATGAAGGAAGGCCACAAGGAACAGCTAGAAGCACTCGCCACCCGCAAGGACGACCTGCTGACCATCTCCGAACTCGGGATCGATCAGATTATCGTCGACGAGGCGCAGGAATTCCGCAAGCTGTCCTTCGCCACCAACATGTCGACCTTGCGTGGTGTCGATCCGAACGGTTCGCAGCGGGCCTGGGATCTATTCGTCAAATCCCGCTTCATCGAGACCAAGAACCCGGGCAGGGCGCTGGTGCTGGCCTCGGGCACGCCGATCACCAACACGCTCGGCGAGATGTTCTCCGTGCAGCGGATGATGTATCCGGCAGCATTGTCGGAACGTGGTCTGCACGAGTTCGATGCCTGGGCATCGACCTTCGGCGACACATCGACGGAACTCGAACTGCAGCCATCCGGCAAATATAAGCCGGTCACCCGCTTCAGTCAGTTTGTCAACGTGCCGGAACTGATTGCAATGTTCCGATCCTTCGCCGACGTCGTGTTGCCGGCTGATCTCAGAACCTATGTAAAGGTGCCGGAAATATCCGGCGGCAAGCGCAAGATCGTCACCGCCGAGCCGACGGCCGCTTTCAAGTCCTACCAGAAACAGCTGGACGCGCGGATCAAGGCGATCGAGATGCGAGACGGTCCAGCAAAGCCCGGCGACGACATCCTGCTCTCGGTCATCACCGACGGCCGCCATGCGGCGATTGATCTGCGGCTGGTCGATCAGGCCATGGGCAACGAGACCGCCAACAAGCTGAACGCACTTGTCACGAACACCCATCGGATCTGGCAGGAAACGGGAGAGGCAGAGTATCGTCGCAAGGACGGCAAGCCATTTGATCGGCCGGGGGCCGGCCAGCTCATCTTCTCCGATCTCGGCACGATCAATGTCGAGGCGACGCGCGGTTTTTCCGCGTACAGATGGATCCGCGATGAGCTCGTCCGCCTTGGCGTGCCGGCTTCCGAAATCGCTTTCATGCAGGATTACAAGAAGTCGGACGCCAAGCAGCAGCTGTTCAACGACTTCAATGCCGGCAAGGTTCGCGTGCTGATGGGGTCCTCGGAAACCATGGGGACCGGCGTCAATGTTCAGGCCCGTTTGAAAGCCCTGCATCATCTCGATGTTCCGTGGTTGCCATCGCAGATCGAGCAGCGCGAGGGCCGTATTATTCGCCAGGGCAATCAGCATGACGAAGTCGATGTGTTCGCCTATGCGACGCTCGGCAGCCTCGATGCCACCATGTGGCAGAACAATGAGCGCAAGGCCCGCTTCATCGCGGCTGCACTGTCCGGCGACACTAGTGTCCGCCGGCTGGAGGACATGGGCGAGGGACAGGCCAACCAGTTCGCCATGGCCAAGGCCATCGCATCCGGCGACGAGCGGCTGATGCAGAAGGCCGGGCTCGAGGCCGAGATCGCCCGCCTCGATCGCCTGCGCGCCGCCCATATCGACGACCAGCATGCTATCCGGCGCCAGATCCGCGACGCCGAACGGGACATCGAATTTTCCAGCCGCCGGATCGAGGATGTGGGCAAGGATATCGAGCTGCTGGCCCCAACATCTGGCGACGCCTTTGTCATGCAAGTTGGCGAAGACACATTCGACGAGCGCAAACTCGCTGGCCGCGCGCTGATGAAAGAGATTCTGACGCTGGTTCAGCTTCAGGAGGAGAAAGAGGTGATCATTGCCACGATCGGTGGCTTTGATCTCGCCTATCATGGCGAGCGTTTCGGCAAGGACGGTTATCGCTACGACACGTTTGTTCAACGCACGGGTGGCGACTGCGAGATCGACCTGGCCGTGACCACGACGCCGATCGGTGCTATCTCCCGGCTCGAGCACGCGCTTGGTGGGTTTGAACAGGAACGAGAGAACTATCGCAATCGGCTCGCCGATGCGGAACGTCGCCTCGCCTCCTACACACCGCGTGTGGGGGAACGCTTCTCATTCGAGGCGGAGCTCAATCTCAAACTGAGCCAACTGGACGAGATCAAAAGGGATCTTGCGGCAACCGCCGACCAACCAGAGGAGGATCGCCAACAGGCCGCGTGATCGGCGATATATTACGGTTACTTGAAACGGGCATGGCCCATACACATCTATCGGTCATCACCCGTTTCGATGGTTGCCTCACAGTGCGATTGCCGCGCGTGCGTAGCTGTCCGGGTTGGAAGGGCGCTCCCCGAAAGGGTCGAGCGCCCTTCCGTTTTTGGCACGTTCGGGCGCTACTCGCTGAGTTTGTAGATCGCGGCATTATCCTGCTGTTCTCGCAGGCCCTTGTATGAGGCATGCCGCAGCTTGCCGTCGTCGGTCCAGGCACGATATTCGATCTCGGCAATCAAAGTCGGTTGAACGAAGACGGCCCCCTTCTTGTCGACGGCTACAGCAGCGCGCCTGGTCTTTAGCGTGTCTAGCATGCGGCGCAGTTCGATAGTGTCTTTCTCTTTGAAGCCAGTTCCGACCGAACCGACGTAGACGAACGCGTTGCCCTGGTAGGCCGCCAGCAGCAGACTGCCGATCCCGCCGCGCGCCGCGGTCGATGGCTCGTATCCGACAATCACAAAGCTTTCGCTCTGGATGCATTTGATCTTTAGCCAGTCGCCAAGCCGGCCCGAGCGGTAGGCGCTGTCGCGGTGCTTGGCAATGATGCCTTCCAGACCGTGTTCGCGCGCGGCTGCCAGAAGTGTCGCGCCATCGGCTTCGACCTCCTGCGACACGCGGATCGCGCCTTCGCTTTCGCCGATAAGGTCCTCCAGCAGGTGACGACGTCCGGAAAGCTCCATCTTCGTCAGGTCGTGGCCATCGAAATACAACATGTCGAATGCGTAGAGGATGGCATCGTCTGACGCCTGCTTGCCCCCGCGCCCACCGAGCGATCGCTGGAGCGCCCCAAAATCCGAGCGGCCCTCGGCATCGAGCACAACCGCTTCCCCATCGAGAATGGCGGTCCCGACGCCGAGCTTGCGTGCAGCGGCGGCGATTGCCGGAAACCTGTCGGTCCAGTCATGACCACCACGGGTGATGATCCGCACCGCTTTTGACTCGATGTGAACAGCAACACGATAGCCGTCCCATTTGATCTCATAGATCCAGTCCGGTCCGGACGGCGGCTTTGCCTTCAACAACGCCAGGCACGGTTCAATGCGATCGGGCATTGGGTCGAAAGGAAGTTGCGGCTGCGCCTGATCGCGGATTTTAAGCGGTCGCGAGCGGATCGGCAGATCCGTCTCCCGCGAAAGCGGCTGGGATTTCTGGCGCGGCGGCTTCGTCATGGCCTGAGCTCAGCAGCAATTGCTTAAAATCGTGTGACATCATCGGGGAATGGAGAAGGGGAGGAAAAGAGGGGGGGCGGGACAGGAGACGGAAACTGGTTCGCAAGGACGGTCCAACGGCTGCCGGTTCCCTCAATCGCGCCGGTCGCCGAGACCGGGCCAGCTTGTCTCGCAAGGCAGGTGTGCCTCGCTCACCCGCAAGCCAGGGCTGCTCCGGCACAATTGCAGCCGCCGGCCCATCCTGCGGCTCGGGAGATGTCTTCGAGAAGAAGACGAGGAGGCAAGGACAGTCCGTCCGCCCGAAGCTTAAGAGGTTATTCCCATGCAGTTGATTACAGCCGATCCGCGCAGCCTGAAGGACAATCCCGACCGGTCCCGCCAATCCAAATCCTCACCCCAATCCGACGCGCTGCTTTGCGCATCTATCCGGGCTATCGGTGTCGTCCAGCCACCGATCGTCAAACTCGATCCGGAAGGCGGCAACAGCTACATCATCGTCTTCGGTCACCGCCGCGCCGCCCAGGCGATTGCTGCGGATCTCGTGGAAATCCCGCTTCTGCTGGCCGATCCCTCCGACGATCTCGGCGCCATGCAGTCGTTTGCCGAGAACATCGCCCGCGAACCTCTGAACCCGGTCGATCAGTGGCGCGCGATTGAACGACTGGTGGCCCTGGGATGGACCGAAGAGTCAATCGCCATGGCGCTGGCGCTGCCCAGCCGACAGATCCGCAAACTCCGGCTTCTGGCCAATATCCTGCCTGCGATGCTCGACCAGATGGCGCGTGGTGATATGCCGAACGAACAGCAGCTGCGCACCATCGCCGCCGCCGCTCAGGACGAGCAGGCCGAGGTCTGGAAGAAGTACAAGCCGAAGAAGCAGGACCCGCAGGTCTCGTGGTGGGAGGTTGCCCGGGCACTGACCATGACCCGAATGCTCGCCAAACATGCAAGCTTCGGTGACGATCTGGCACAGGCCTACGGCATCACCTGGGTCGAGGACCTGTTTGCACCCGCTGACGAGGACAGTCGCTATACTACCGATGTCGAGGCGTTTCTCGGAGCGCAGCAGGAATGGCTGGCCAACAATCTGCCCAAGCGTGGTTCGGCCATAGAGGCCAACGAATACGGCCAGGCCAAGCTGCCGGCAAAGGCACAACAGGTCTACGGCAAGCCGGGCAAGGGCGACCTGACCGGCTGGTATATCAACGCGCGCGACGGCTCGGTTCAATCGGTTGCCTATCGCATGCCGGAGGCGAAGAAGCCCAAGCTGGTCAAGGATGCCGACGGCGTCGAGACTGTCGTCGAGGAGGGCGAAGCTCCGAAAGTGCGGCCCGATGTCACCCAGAAGGGTCTCGACATGATCGGCGACCTGCGCACCGACGCTCTGCACGAGGGGCTTTCCCGTGCGCCGATCGAGGACGATACGCTGATGGCGCTGCTCATTCTGGCCTTCACCGGCACCAATGTCAGCATCGCCAGCGGTGCATCGGACAATCCCTATGGTCATGCGAAATGCGGCCCGCACGCTGCACGGCTGATTGGCGAGGACGGCAAGCTCGCCTTCGATCGCGAGACGCTGGTGCAGGCTGCACGGTCCGTGCTGATCGAAGTCCTGTCTCTGCGGCGCAATCGCTCCGATAGCGGCCTGATCGCCCGCATTGCCGGCGACGCCATCGGGGCTGATCAATTCCTGCCCAATATGGCAACCGAAGACTTCCTCTCATGCCTGTCACGCGCAGCACTCGAGGCGACTGCGGAAACGGCGAGTGTGCCTGGCCGGATCAAGGTGAAGGATACCCGTGCGGCTCTGGTCGAGCATTTTGCCGAAGGAAAGCTGGTGCATTCGGCAGCGCTATTTGCGCCATCCACGGACGACGTGCGGTCGTGGGTCGGACGCTACGCCAGCGTCAACAGCGGATTGGAGGATGCTGACGACGTTCCCGATACGCTTGCAGACCAGCTTGCTGGTGGTGACCTCGTAGACCATTCCGCCGACGAGGACGAGGCCAACGAGGGTTTCCGCGAGGCCGCCGAATAACACCAGGGACCAGGATCTCAACCCACGCCGCTGGCTGATGCCGGCGGCGTTTTAGTTTCGAGCAATCAGAAGGAGTTTGTCATGGCAGAGATCCATGATGACATGGCTGAAGATTTGGCCGCAGAAAAAGCGGCGCATGAGGCCGAACTACGGACATTGAAGCGGCCGACGATACCAGCGGGAGCCTCGACACCGTGGGGCAGGGCGCAGGTTTCGCGGCAATTCGCCGACGGGATCGTTCTGCATTCGACCCACAGCCATGGTGGTTTCCATCTCGCCGAGAAAGCCAATGCGGCCGTCCATGCTCTCTTCTGGAATGACGGCGAATTCTATGAGGAGGATTGCGAATGGGCGAAGGTCGCTCATGCCTTCCCTCGGTTGTTCACCGCCTATGAGCGGCGTCTGGCTGATCGCACACTTCGCGACTATTACCCTGATGCCTACGAGCGCGTCACGGGCGCAATATTGAACGGCAGTCAGTCTCACATGCGGGACAGGCAGGAATTCGAGAGTCTCCACCGCAACGACTGGGTCGTCATCGCGGCCCTCAATTCCGATCACCAGACTGGCTTTGTCGAGTGCATCGCGACGCTGGGTGGGATCTGGGGCGAGACCGGCGAACGACGGTTCCTGGTTCCACGCTCCGACTACACGATCGGCCGACATGGCTTCGTCATCGATCCGGTCAAGCACGAGCCATATGTTGGTCCGTCCAGCTTCGTGACCTGGGCGGCAAGGCAATGACTGTCGCGTTCACAAACAGCAGCGCTTCTCGAAATCAGGTGATCGATTTCACTGAGCGCTATCGCAGGATCTGGGCACGGCAGCGGGATTATCGCTCCCGGCGGGCTGAGCTGACACGACAAACGAAGGCGCGGTGGAAATGCAAGGCTCGGCATCGCCCATCATCGACTACTGCACGCATATCAACGGAGCCGGGTGAGAGCCGAAAGCCCGGCCGAGGTGAGGGTGCGATAAAGCGTTGATCGACGCGCGGAAGACATGGCACGGGGCAACCGGCTTGCCATGGCGTGTGCTTGGCCCTTAAGATTTGTCAGTGCCCCTAGTGGGTGACGCGGCGTTACCAAGGTCTGATCGCCGTGGCGTTGCATCATGCTGACGTAACCAGATCGTCGGCCGGCACAGCACCTCGGTTTTGTTGCGGTCTGACATGGGCGCGTCCCGGTCAAAGGCCGCTTTCGCGCCGCGTTGCGGCAGGATCATCGCCTCGTTGCAAGGCAGTCCCGCGTCTGTCGCAGCCCGCAAGTGCGGGCAGCACCATCCGCAAACCATCCTCGCTCCTCATGGCGATGCCCTGACCTTGGGCCGGGCCGCTGACGCCCATGTCCTTTTGCCCGCACCCGAGGGGCTGAGCCGGACGATAACCGGCACCCCGGGCTTCGCTGAAACATCGCTCATAAAGGATCCGATCATGGCACCGCTCAACCGCTCCACCCAGAAGACCCGTCCCGCCAAATCCCAGCGGGCCACTACACTCGAAATGGTCAGGCACGCCTGCCCCGACGTAACCCAGGCGCACCGCATCTCGGAAAGCTTCGGCCTTGCCCTCATCGACAGCGACGGGATCCGCGACCTCCACCGCGGACAGCTGATCGAAAGCGCCGATGCCCTGAAGGATGGTCTCGCCGAAAAGGCTATGCAGATCCACATGCAGCGCATCGTCGGATCCTTCGTCGGATCCGCCTACGGCGCCGGGCAGTTCTACTCCCGCGCGGTCACAGAGGCCCGCGATCTCACCACGAAACTCTCCAACGATACCAGGGACGAGGACCTCGACGGCCCGGTGGGCTTCGACAGCCGCGCCCAGCGCAAGCGCGAGTTCGCAGCCGACATGGGCCTGCAGGCCCACGTTCTTCGGATGGCAGCCGAAGGTGCCGTCTCTGCCTACGAGGATATCACCGGCGAAACTTGGAAGCCTTACGAGCGCACGATCGAACAGCCCGCCAACTCCGTCGATCAAAAAGCCGCAACTGTCCAGATGGCGGCATTCGAATAGGACGATCGCGGGGCTCCGGCCCCGCCTTCCTCCGGCGTCCGAGCGCTATTGCGACCCGGTTAGGAAAAGAAAAAAGGGCCGACGGAAAACCGCGGCCCATAAAGTGTGAAGGTCATGGACCTCCAGAGGGGAACAGCTGCTGCGGCAGAACTGGGAGGAAGCCGCCATGTGCATCAGCTGGAGTCTTTGTGCCCGAATTTTCATCGCGTTGCACCTAATTTTTGTGCAGTGCAGCTATGCGTTGGGCAATCAGGTGACTGTTCAGGCGCTTTTCAAAGTGCTGGCGCTCTTCAGGTGACATGTGTCACCAAACACTGTCAAAATGCAGGGTTCACTTGAAAGCGAGGGCGCCCGTGTCATCAACTTTTCGCAATTCCGGTCTTGGCAGCGTATGAAGCCAGCCATATTCTCGGGCATGGCCAAATTCTTCACGACTCTCGAACCGCAACACCATCGCTTCATCGTGGCACAGCACATGTTCTTCACCGCATCGGCAGCGCCGACCGGTCATGTCAACATGTCTCCGCGCAGCACTGACATGTTTCGTATCCTTGGCGACAACGCGGCGATGTATCTCGACCGCACCGGCAGCGGCAACGAGACCGCTGCCCATCTGGGGATAAACGACCGCCTCACCATCATGTTCTGTGCGGTTTCCGGGCCGCCGCTCATCATGCGGCTTTTCGGCAAGGGGCGCGTCATCCATCGCGACAGTGACGAGTTTGCCAGCCTGCTGGACGAGCGGTTCGACGGCAAGGCGCCGCTTGGCGCGCGGCAGATGATCAGGCTCGACTTCGATCTGGTTCAGACATCCTGCGGCTACGGCGTGCCGTTGTTCGAATACCAGGAAGAGCGCCCGCAGATGGACGCCTGGGCCAAGGCCAAGGGCGTCGACGGGATCGACGACTACTGGCGGGAAAAGAACCAGATCAGCCTAGACGGCTTTCCGACCGGCCTTTTCGAAACGCCCGGCTAGCGGAAGCACCGGCTCTCGCGCCAAAACCCAGCTTATGGACAGTAAATCAACTTTGGAGTGGTAACCGCCGCGTCCGTGGTCGGCGTAGGTTGCCCGCTGGGTGTCAGCGCCGACACGACACGTGGCCGCTTGAACGACGCTGAGAACCCGCAGTGATCTGCCGACGATAAGGTAGAGCGGTTCCCAATAATGTCGATCATCAAGGCCTGGCGCCGCGACCCGCTAAGCGAGGGGCTACAATGCTCCATTCCCGGCAGCCTCCCACATGCAGTCGTCGGCTCCGACCATTCGATCTGGGCTGTTGGCGCTATGCACCCGTTCCCATTGGTCACCACCAGAATGATGCCATTTGCCGTAATCCTTGATCCGTCCACTGGCACGTCCACTGCGGTCTCGATGGGGCATGTCTGACCAAAGACCACCTCGCGATGCTCGGCTCGATCGGCATCCGCAACGGCCGGCTCGTTTTCTTCCCCTGTGCGCTGAAGCGCCCATTCCTCGCGAGACAAGAAAGCCTCTCCCTGGCCGTCCTCCACTCCGTTTCGGTCCGTTGGATGCAGGCCGATCGTCCCCGGTCCTATCGACTGCCATCGAGGCCGCGATGGACGCGGCCCGAACAACCGAAAAGGATTACGACAATGGCAACCATCGGCTCTTTCACCGCTTCCGGCAACGGCTTCTCCGGCACCATCAAGACCCTCAACCTCAACGTCAAGGCAACCATCCGCGCCGTCGAGCGCACTTCCGAAAAGGGCCCTGACTACCGCATCCTGGCCGGGGCTACGGTCGAATTCGGCGCAGCCTGGAAGAAGACCTCGAACGAAGGCCGCGACTACCTCTCGGTCAAGCTCGACGACCCAAGCTTTCCGGCCCCGATCTACGCAACGCTGATCGAGGTCGAAGGCGAGGAAGGCCTCTCCCTCATCTGGTCCCGGTCGAACCGGGACTGAGACTGGATGCCCCGCCGTAAGGCGGGGCTCTCCACGTCAAGGATCACTTGTTCAGTGCATCCTTGAGCGCCTTGGCAGGCGTAAAGGTCAGCTTCTTCGAAGCCGCGACCGTCATCTTCTCTCCGGTCGCGGGATTGCGACCCTCGCGCTCAGGCGATGCCTTCACCTTGAATTTTCCGAAGCCTGGGATTGAGGTTTCAGCGTCGGAGCCTGCGGCATCGGCGATGGCCTGGAACACGGCTTCGACGATGCCCTTGGCCTGAACCTTGGTCAGGCCGTTGTCGGCGGCGATCTTGTCGGCGATTTCGTTGGTGGTGGTCATGGAATTCCTCGCAGCTTGTTGTCAAAATAAAATCCGTGTCAGCTTCTGACTGGATTGTCATCGGTGACGATAGGGACGAGGATCAGATCTGCTGGATGTCCACAGGTGGTTTCGGCCGATAGCCCCGTTTACGCTTCTGGCGAAGCACGTCGAGGAACAGGCTGACGGCCTGGCTCTCATTGTCGAACAGATGCACCATCTGCTGTCCGCGCGTTCCAATCCGACCCCAGGCGCGCACAAGCGAAACCTCGCCGAACAATGTCGGCTGAACAGCGAGGGCGTAGAACCGCGCCATGTTTTTTTCCGGCGCGATACGCTCGACATAGAGGTGGTAGGGCTGCGTGATCATATCCGCAGAATCTCGTGTTCGGAATTCGCCGTCCAATGAGAGTTTTGAATCGGTTCGGCATCATCGATTCACGACAGTGATCCGCCGGCGCCCGGATCATTCGCACCAACTCCGGCGCGATCCTCCCCACTTCCGCGCCAGGCCTTCTGCAACGAGTATATCGCCAACCGATCGCCGATCGCGGTAGACGATCCTGAGCTTGCGACCGAAGCGATCTTCATTCCTGGCGGTCGTCTTGAACGAGAGCGGACCGGAACTCAGAATGTCGAGCAGACGCTGTTTCGCTGCGAGGCCAAGGTGGCGTTCGCGCTGGCATCTTGGCGGGCTGCGCTCCGGCGTGTCGATGTCGGCGATCCGGATCTTTTCGCCTCGAAACCAGAACGTATCGCCATCCACTACGCAGGTGATCCGTTGCCCGTTTCCGCAGATTGAAAACGCTTCGCTCGGGCTATTAGGCTGTTGGGCTGAGGCCACAAATGCCTGGTTGCAGATAACCAGGGCGGATAGAGCTGCTACAGCGGGCAAAATTCTCAATTTACGGTCTCCTCAATTCTCGGGTGCGGGACCCGTCTCATTGGCGCCCGACCCTTTTATGGCCTGCTTGTGGAACCGGTTCTCACCTACGCAAGCGCTCATATCCTTGCGTCTGAACCAGATGGCGCGACCGCAGCGTAGCGGCGCATTTCCTGCGGTGAAGACGATCTGTTCATCACCGCGCATGCGCAGCACTTCGTGCGGCAAGATCAGCGGGCGGCGGGTCAATTGCTTCGACCGTGAGCGCGACGATCCTTTCATTCCGGAAGAGCGGTTTGTCTGGTCGACCTCGACGGTTGTGTCACCGCAGCGCTTCGAAATATACTCGGCGGTCTCGGGGTCGTTGATGGCCGCAAACGAGATCCACGATGCGGACTCGAACCATTTCGAGCTGGCATCGCGACCGCCATAGGCCTCGCGCATCTGGCCGATCGACTGGAAGATCAGCGCCAGGCTGATGCCGTACTTGCGTCCGGCGTCACGGGCCGTTTCCAGGACGCGCAGATAGCCAAGGCGTGCTACCTCATCGAGCAGGAACAAGGTGCGCCGAGCGACTTTGACATTGCGATTATAGATCGCATTGAGGAAGGAGCCGATGACCACCCGTGCCAGCCCCGGGTGCGACTCCAGAACCTTCAGGTCAAGGGCGATGAAGATGTCCGTGCCGCCGGTCGCAAGCTCGTCGGTCGAGAAGCTGTCGCCTGAAACGAGGGCGGCATAGTTCGTATAGGATAGCCAATGCGTCTCCTTGACCGCATTGGCGTAAACGCCGCTGAAGGTTTCCGGCGTCATGTTGACGAAGACGGCGACGTTCTCGCGCACGAAAGTGGATTCCGACTGCTCGTAGATTCGCGTCAGCCGTTCGCGCAGCTTCGGCTCTGGTTCGGAGAGATTGGCCCGGACCCGGCGTAGCGTCTGGTCCTTTGCGTCCGTGTGCCCGGACAGGCAGACGTCGGCGATCAGCGCGGTCAGCAGCTGCATGGCGGACGCGCGGAAGAAGTCGTCGCGGGCGGAAGCTGCTCGGGCATTGTCGGTCATGATCCATGTCGCCACCGCGACGATATCTTCTTCCTTAGTACCACCGAACCGCCCGATCCAGTCGAGGGCATTGAAGCCGGTCGCCGGGTCGCCGGGATCGAGCACGATCACCTTGCGGCCAGCCTTGCGTCGATGCTCGACGACCATCGGCGCGACCTCGCTCGACGGATCGAGCACAACGAGCCCTCCGCCCCATTTGAGAGCGGTCGGGATCGTGACGGACGTCGTCTTGAACCCGCCCGACCCGGCGAATACGATGCTGTGCGACGAGCCGAATGAGCCGTCAAAGCAGAGCAGCGGCGACTTGCCCCCGGCACCCCAGCTCTGTGGGTCATCGGCACGGAAAGCCGCGGCCGCGACACTGTCTCGATCGACTCGGTATCGCTCGCCAATGACGATGCCGCCGGCGTCTGGAAAAAGCTTCAGTGCCTCCTGCATGGTCATCCAGTTGGCATCGCCATGCACGGCACGTTTGCCACCGATCCGCGTTGGCCCAGCCTCGGCGAAGGCGGCGTTGCCTTTGATTGTGACGCGCAACGCAAACACCCCACCGAACAGTGCGGCGCTGGCACCGACCATCGTCGCCGGATCGGCATAGGCGAGAACTAATTGTCCCGCCGGCACGCTGCTGGAAATGCCGGCGAGCCGGACTGCTTCCCGGGCGACTGCGATGACCATAGCGGCGCCGTTTCCGACAAACACACTCAGCGCTGCTGCCTTGATGTTCGCCGACCCGTTCGCGGCGAACAGCGCGATGACGCCGATTGCGGCAGTCGCGACATAGGGCAGGGCGAGACCGGCGCGGCCAAGGAAAAGCTTTGCCTGTTCGCTGGTCCCGAACGCCGCGAGCTTGTGCTCCAGCCCTGTTGTCCCGACCATTGCGGCCAACATGAGGACCGCCGGAAGGATCCCGAGAAGCAATCTATTCGATGTCATTGCCAAACGCCTCCGCGCCGATCGCACTCAGGCGGGAGCGTTCGGTCTCATTGCCTTTGATCCGGTGGCTGGCTTCGATCAGCAGGCCAAGCAACAGTGCCCGCTTCTCGTAGCGCAAGCCCGCTTTTACGATCAGGCCACCGAGCTCGATCTTCTCGCGGGTGTCCTTCTTGCGGGCGTCTGTCGTCATTCCCTTCGCCATCCGCTCAAGTCTCACTAGCCTCGCCCGCATCCGCGCCAGACTCGAGCGTCGAGGTGGTCTCGCTGCCGTTCCTGCCGCCGCTGGCATTTTTTCTTGGCCCTGCTGCCTCTCGACCTCCACGAAACCGTTTGGCGATCTCCTCGAAGGCTGCCTGAAGCTCTGCCTCCTCGATCTCGATCTCCCCGATTCCGGCCTTCAGCGCGATCCTGCCGATGCGCTCGGCCTCGCGGGTCTCGGCCGCTCTCAACTGATCCTGCAATCTGGCGATTTCTTCCCTGATCTTCGACGATGGCTTCTTCATTCCGGATGCTCTCCTTGAGGCCCTTGGCGTTGCTATTGCGACGCCAAACTTCTCCCGGATGCTTGAAGAATGGAATCTGCAGATCTGCAGATCGGCAAAGCCGATGCTTTGGTGGATGATCCCGCCGTTCCGAAGGAGCGGTTCCAAGGGCGCAATTATACGTCGCTGACGCGACGTGTTGCTCACGGCCCTGGCGGGGCCGTTGGGTTCGCTCGCTCCTGACGGACGAAGGTTTAACTTTGGGAATTTTATCGCCGTGGCCATCGCGCATTTCTCAGCCAGCATTGTCAGCCGCGGCGACGGTCGCAGCGCCGTGCTGTCTGCGGCATACCGACACTGCGCCAAGATGGAGTACGAGCGCGAAGCCCGTACCATCGACTACACCCGCAAGCAGGGCCTGCTGCACGAGGAGTTTGTCCTGCCCACTGACGCCCCGAAATGGGTGCGGGCGCTAATCGCTGACCGTTCGGTCTCGGGAGCGGTCGAAGCCTTCTGGAACAAGGTCGAGGAGTTCGAGAAACGCTCCGACGCGCAGCTCGCTCGGGACCTCACAATCGCTCTTCCACTGGAACTTACGCCCGAACAGAGCATCGCATTGGTACGCGACTTCGTGGAAAAACACATCCTCGCCAAGGGCATGGTTGCCGACTGGGTCTACCATGACAATACCGGCAATCCACACATCCACCTGATGACGACATTGCGCCCGCTGACCGAAGATGGTTTTGGCCCGAAGAAGGTCGCGGTCATTGGTGAGGACGGCCAGCCGCTGCGTACCAAATCCGGCAAGATCGTCTACGAGCTCTGGGCCGGTTCGACGGAGGATTTCAACAAGCTACGGGATGGCTGGTTCGAGTGCCAGAACCATCACCTGGCGCTGGGCGGTATTGATCTTCGCATCGACGGCCGCTCCTACGAGAAGCAGGGCATCGCGCTCGAACCGACTATCCATCTCGGCGTCGGCGCCAAGGCGATCGAGCGCAAGGCGGAAGTCAGGGGTGTGCGTCCTGAGCTCGAACGGATCCAGTTGAACGAGCAGCGACGTAGTGAGAATGCCCGCCGCATTCTCCGGAATCCGGGCATCGTGCTTGAACTGATCACGCGTGAGAGGAGCGTCTTCGATGAACGCGACGTCGCCAAGGTGCTGCTTCGCTATATCGACGATCCCGGCATTTTCCAGCAGATCTTGGCAGGCATACTCCAGAATCCGGAAACCCTGCGTCTGCAGCGCGACACAATCGAGTTCGCGACCGGACAGAGGCTGCCGGCGCGATACACCACCCGGGAGCTGATCCGGCTCGAAGCAGAGATGGCCCGGCGATCCCTCTGGTTGTCCGAGCGGGAAACGCATTGGGTCTCCCCGACGGTGCTGGCGGCGACGTTCGCGCGACATACCCGGCTGTCGGATGAGCAGCGAGCCGCAATCGAGCAGGTCGCAGGCTCGGCGCGCATCGCCGCCGTCGTCGGGCGCGCCGGTGCTGGCAAGACCACGATGATGAAGGCTGCCCGCGAAGCCTGGGAACTTGCTGGGTATCGCGTCGTCGGTGGAGCGCTCGCCGGAAAGGCGGCAGAGGGTCTTTCGAGCGAAGCAGGGATCCAGAGCCGCACGCTGGCATCGTGGGAGCTGCGCTGGAAGAAGGACCGCGACACGCTCGATGCCAAAACAGTATTCGTCATGGACGAGGCCGGCATGGTCGCATCAAGGCAGATGGCCGGCTTCGTGGAGGCGGTGGTCAAGTCCGGCGCCAAGCTCGTGCTTGTCGGCGATCCCGAGCAGCTTCAGCCGATCGAAGCGGGCGCCGCGTTCCGTGCCATCGCCGATCGTATTGGATACGCCGAACTCGAAACCATCTATCGCCAGCGCGAGGACTGGATGCGCAAGGCCTCGCTCGATCTGGCGCGGGGCCGCATAGGCGAAGCGCTCGCTGCCTATCGTTCAGAGGGCAGGGTGCTTGGCTCGGAACTGAAGGCTCAGGCCGTCGAACACCTGATCCATGACTGGAACCGTGATTACGATCCGAAGAAATCCATGTTGATGCTGGCGCATCTGCGCCGCGACGTCAGCATGCTCAATGTCTTGGCGCGTGAAAAGCTTGTCGAGCGCGGCATTCTCAGTGAAGGCCATGCCTTCAAGACGGCAGATGGTATCCGCCATTTCGATACCGGCGACCAGATTGTCTTCCTGAAAAACGAAGGCTCGCTCGGCGTCAAGAATGGCATGATCGGCCGTGTTGTCGAGGCAGCGCCGAACCGGATTTCGGTCGTGGTCGGCGAGGGTGATCAGCGCCGTCAGGTGTCCGTCGAACAACGCTTATACAACAACCTCGATCACGGCTATGCCACCACAATCCACAAGAGCCAAGGTGCGACCGTCGACCGCGTCAAAGTATTGGCAAGCCTGTCGCTCGATCGCCATCTCACCTATGTCGCGATGACGCGCCACCGCGAGGATCTGGCACTCTATTACGGCAGCCGTTCCTTCTCCAAGGCAGGCGGTCTGACGCAAATCCTGTCGCGCAGGAATGCCAAGGAGACGACGCTCGACTACGAGCGCGGCGGCCTCTATCGCCCGGCGCTCGCCTTTGCCGAAAACCGCGGCCTGCATATCATCCAGGTCGCCCGAACCCTGTTGCGCGACCGGCTCGACTGGACGTTGCGCCAGAGCTCAAAACTTGCCGATCTCACCGCCCGTCTTCGAGCAGCCGGCGAACGGCTCGGCCTGCTGCAAACCCTGAAATCGCAAACTAACAAGGAGACCCGCCCGATGGTGTCAGGCGTAAAACTGTTCCCGGTCCCACTGAGCGACGCCGTCGATCGGAAGGTCGCCGCCGATCCTGCTGTGAGACACCAATGGGAGGAGGTCTCGACCCGCTTCCGCTATGTGTTTGCCGATCCCGAGACCGCCTTCCGGGCCATGAACTTCGACAAAGTCCTCGCTGACAAGCAGGTTGCTTCGCAGGCGCTCCACAAGCTTGCGGCCGAGCCCGCGTCGGTCGGGCCGCTCAAGGGCAAGACCGGCATTCTCGCCAGTAAGTCTGACCGCGAAGATCGTCGGGTCGCGGAACTTAACGTACCTGCACTGACGCGGGATATCGAAACTTACCTTCGGATCCGCGAGGTCGCCGTTCAGCGGATCGAGGGTGAGGAGAAGACGCTGCGCCAGCGTGTCTCGATTGATATCCCGGCGCTGTCGCCGGCTGCGCAGAGTGTGTTGGAACGGGTGCGCGACGCGATCGACCGCAATGATCTCCCTGCCGCGATGGCATACGCACTCAGCAATCGCGAAACCAAATCCGAAATCGACGGATTTAACAAGGCGGTGACCGAGCGGTTCGGCGAGCGGACGCTGCTGACCAACACCGCGCAGAATCCACAAGGCCAACTGTTCGACAAGCTCTCTGAAGGGCTGGCACCTCAGGAGAAGGAGCGGCTGAAGGAAGCCTGGCCGGTGATGCGGACCGCCCAGCAACTATCCGCCCAAGAACGCACGGTTGCTACGCTGAAGCAGGTTGAGGACCTGAAGGTCGCTCAGCGTCAGACGCCGGTGATCAAGCAGTGAGCAGGCGAGGGGTGATTGCGTTCGTCACTGCGAGCGCGAGCGTCATGGCTGCTTTTGCAGCGATCGGGCTCATCGGTGGCATCAGGCTGAACCTGACGCCGAGCGAACCGCTAGGTATCTGGCGTATCGAGACGGTTAGTAGAGCTCCAAGCGTTGGCGATCTCGTGTTCGTCTGCCCTCCAGCCACGCCGCAATTTGAAGAGGCCCGGCAGCGTGGCTATGTCCGGCACGGACTGTGTGCTGGCGGTTTCGCGCCGCTTATCAAGACCGTTGCAGCGCTTCCCGGCCAGAGCATCGCGATCGGCGACACTGTCGCGATCGACGGCACAGTTCTCGACGCGTCTTTCATCCGCGAGAACGACGGGCAGGGCCGTCCGATTATTCCCTATTCCGGGGGCATCGTGCCGCCCGGACACCTGTTTCTCCACTCATCCTTTGCGAGCTCCTATGACTCCCGATATTTTGGACCGATCCCCGACAGCGGGCTCCTCGGACTTGCTAAGCCGATCCTCACCTTCGGGCCATGACCGCTTGCGTGGGGCGATCCTGATTGGGCTGTCGGTCGCGGTGGGCGCGGTCGCCTGGAGCGGAAATATGTTGACCCTCCCGGTCGCGATGCTCTTTCCATTGCTTTGGGCCAAGTCGCCATCACGAGTGATCGCGGCTGCCGTGTCGGCGGCATATTTCCTCGCCGCATCCAGGGGTTTGCCGCAGGGTGTCGCGAACTTCTATTCCGCAGATCTCTGGCCCGGCCTTTTGCTTTGGGCGACGGCCTCAGTGGGCTTTACCCTAGTGCATGCCGTCCTCTGGACAGGGCATCCGGAAAAGAGAAGGGGCGTGCGGTATCTGCTCGCCATGGTGCTGACGAGTGTGCCGCCCTTCGGGATTGCCGGCTGGGCGAATCCGCTAACTGCGGCTGGCGTCCTGTTCCCGGGTTGGGGCTGGTGTGGTCTTGGAGCGACCGCGATCCTGTTGGTCGTCATGACCGGTCGACGGTGGCAAATCGCGGTCGCAGTCCTGTTTGGACTATACGCCTGGTCCGCCACGGACTGGACGCAGCCAACGGTACCAGACAGCTGGAAAGGGGTCGACCTTGCGCTCGGGCAAAACCTCGGTCGAGACGGCGCCCTGCGTTATCATCGTGACTTGATTGCAACCGTTCTTGCGGAGGGCGAAGAGGCCCGTTTCGTGGTTTTGCCTGAGAGCGCGCTTGGCTTCTGGACGCCGACCGTTGCAAGAGTCTGGCAGCATGGGTTGCTGGGATCCGACATCACCGTGATCGCAGGTGCGGCGGTCGTCGATGCTGCCGGTTACGACAACGTCATGGTTTCCATCTCGGCCAGTGAGGCCCGTATCCTTTATCGCGAGCGCATGCCGGTTCCGTTGTCGATGTGGCGGCCCTGGCGGTTCTGGATGGGCCAGGGCGGCGGGGCGCGCGCCCATTTTTTTGCCAATCCGGTCGTCGATGTCTCGGGCATGCGGATCGCACCGCTGATCTGCTACGAGCAACTAATCCTTTGGCCAATCTTGCAGTCAATGCTTCAAGCTCCCGACATCATCGTGGCGACCGGTAACGGCTGGTGGACCTCCAGAACGTCCATCATTGCCATCCAGCAGGCCAGCGCTGTCGCATGGTCGCGGCTGTTCGGCGTGCCGATCGTCATGGCTTTCAATCAGAACAGCTTTCATTCAGATACTCGGGGAATGACAAAATGATCGATGCGGTCCTTATTCAACAATGCGCCGACACGGCTCTAAGGCCGGAGATCGTCGAGATGTTTATCGATCGGGCAGGGTCGCAGGATCCGATGGCCATTACCGTGCGTTCTGGAAACCGTATCGTGCTCGTTCCGAAACCGACGACGCCGGACGAGGCCCTCGCACTGATCCGTGACAACCTCGGCCGCAATACCGTGCGTGTTGGGATCACGCAATATCCTGCCGGGCTGGGCATTATGGAGGCAGGTCAGTTGAAGCCGGACCTGATCGAGCCATGCGAAAACATCCGCATGGGCACGGCATTGTTTGCCAAGGTCTATCGGATCGTCACCAAGTGGTATGGAAGCCCGACAGCGAAGGATGTTCTGCCGCAGGTCTTTGATGACGCGATCATCGCCTGGCAGACCGGGTATTTCGAAGGGACCGCCGTGTTCCGCGCGGAAGAGCCGGGTGATGTAAAGCTCGCCCAGCCGGAGCCGGTCGGGCGCGATGGCGCCGACACACAAGCTGGCCTTCCTGGAAGCGAAACCAAACCCGAAGCGCCGGCCGACGCTGTGGCACCGGATGCGAACAAGGCAGGGATTCGGATCGATCTGTCGGGGATTGGAGGCAGACCATGATCAGATGTTTCTGCAGATCTGCAAAACGTTTGTTTATCCATCGCTCTAGCGAAAACAATATCAGCCCATTATAAGGGCGGCAGGGCAGTACGCGCTGTCCTAGGGTGTGGAAACCCTTCCTAGCGGTTGGCGCCGGCCGATACGGCGCCAGAATCCTCTGGCCAATTGGCCGGGGGCCTGTGACGTATGTCCAGGCGCCTCGGTGCTAAAGGTCTCAGGACTGTCTAGGACGGTTTCCAACCCCCGGCTTGGGATCAGGGATTAGCGTTTGCGGGGGCGAACCGCGAACAAGCCTTGGGGTGGAAACAGGCATGTCTTTAGAAAATGAAACAGTCACGGACACATGCGAACTGCGCCCAGTGTTCGGGCTTACGCGTGGGCTTTCCGCGGCGGACCTTGAGACTTTGACGGTCGACGCGATCCGCACCCACAGGCAACTCGTCGCAAATGCGGATCAGTTGTTCAAAGCCCTGCCCGACAACTATAAAACTGGAACCGTGGTCGGCGGCGCCCAGCATCTCGCCTACATCGAGGCGATGATCGCGATGCACGCGCAGATGATCGCGCTCAACACGCTTCTCGATATTTTGGGCTACATACCGAAGGTCCCAGTCAACTAGACTCGGTTTCAGATGAGTTTTGCGCGGATTGCCAGCGCGAGCAGATGATACATCGTGTGAATCTCGAGACGTTTCCTGGTCTCGTAGAGCTTGCTCTTCACCGAGTTGTATTTGACCCCTTCCAGATCGGCCGCTTCTTCCATGGTCTTGCCGACGGCAATCCATTTAAGGTAGGCGGCTTCCTTCGCATCGAGCCACGCCGGGTACTGTATCGTGGGTGTCAGTGGAAGGAGAGACATGCGGGCATGGAGTTGTCCGACGGCCGCTGCCGCCGCGACGGCGTCGATGTCACGATCAAGGTCAAGCACTGGTCTCTCCGAAGCCAGGGTGAACATCGACATCGATCCGTTGGCTGCCTTCACCGGGATGGTAATGCCGGAACGGATCCCGAAATCGGCGGCATTCGCATAGAGCGCACGCTCGGCTTTCGAAAGTCGTTTGCCATCCAAGTCGTAACCCCATGCAAAAGCTTGTTTGACGGACTTGGCGCGTTTCACGACGGGGTCGATGGCCGCGAGTTTATGCTCAAAATAGATCGACCGCCACTCGGGGTGATAGTTGGAGACTGCAAGCGTATGGCCGGGCTGGATGTGAAGGTAAGCATAGCCGCCAAATCCGGCCTCGTCGGCGAGGTGACCAAGGGCTTGCTTGATGATGCTCTCGTCACCCTGGAGGGCGGTGATATCGGTGAGCTTGTCCAGCCAGTGCTGCATTTTCTTACTCCGTTTTGGTGTTCAGGTGGAACAGGTCACGAGAGCCCCTCGACGTTTATTATTATATGCGATTAAAACCAACCCTAGCTTGCATAATATACCTTATGGAACTCGTAATCGCTACCGTTCAAATTCCGCCCAAGCATACGTATTTCATTTCAAGATAGTCATCTGCGCCATGGCGAGATCCTTCGCGGCCGAGGCCGGATTGTTTGATGCCGCCGAACGGTGCGGTCTCGGTAGAAATCAACCCGGTATTGACGCCAACCATCCCGTATTCCAGTGCTTCTGCAACCCGCCAGACTTTTTTCAGGTCGCTGGCGAAGAAATAAGCAGCAAGGCCGAATTCCGTATCGTTGGCCTGCTGGATAACGTCTTCCACAGTATCGAAACGGAAGAGCGGTGCGACGGGCCCGAATGTTTCCTCATGCGCGACCTTCATCGCTCGGGTGACCTCTGTCAGAACGGTTGGCTTAAAGAATGTTCCTGCTCCTTCGACACGTGTTCCTCCGGTCAGTATCTTGGCGCCCTTGCTGACCGCGTCTCTGACATGGCCCTCGACCTTGGCAAGTCCTTCTTCATCGATTAGCGGACCGATCGACACGCCCGGCGCGAACCCATCACCGACCGACATTTCGGCAACCCTTGCGGCAAGCTTTGTTGAAAATGCATCATAGATACCTGACTGGACATAAAGCCGGTTGGCGCAGACGCAGGTTTGGCCGGCGTTGCGATATTTGGAGATTATCGCACCCTCGACCGCCGCATCGAGATCGGCGTCATCAAAGACGATAAAAGGCGCATTGCCGCCGAGCTCCAGACTGACCTTCTTGATCTGGTCGGAACACTGACGCATCAGAATCCGGCCGACTTCCGTCGATCCGGTAAAGCTTATCTTGCGAACCTTATCGTTGCCGCAAAGCTCCCGGCCGATCGCTGGACCATCCTGGCCGATTACGAGATTTAGAACGCCTGTCGGCACGCCGGCCTGTTGCGCAAGCACAGTCAGGGCAATAGCCGAAAGCGGGGTCTGCTCGGCAGGCTTTGACACAACGGTACATCCGACGGCAAGCGCTGGAGCGATCTTGCGCGTCAGCATCGCGGCGGGAAAGTTCCAGGGTGTAATGGTGCCGACCACGCCCACCGGCTGGCGAATGACAAATAGGCGCTTGTCGCTGGAAGAAGCAGCTATGGTTTCGCCATAGATCCGCTTAGCCTCTTCTGCAAACCATTCGATGTAGGAGGCAGCATACAGGATCTCGCCGCGGGCCTCGGCAAACGGCTTGCCCATTTCCGCGGTCAGTATGGTGGCTAGTTCATCGGCATTGGCGATCATCAGATCGAACCAGGCGCGCAGAATGAAGGCGCGCTCTTTTGCGGGGCGCGCGGCCCATACGGGTTGCGCGGCATAGGCCGCATCGATCGCAGTCTTCGTGTCGTCGGCACCCATATCCGGCAGGGAGGCGAGCACCTCCCCGCTAGCGGGGTTGAGAACGTCGAACATTTGACGCGAACCACCTTGCGTCCAGACGCCATCGATGTAGCCGGCCGACTTAAGGAGCGGCGAAGACGAGGAAACGTGCTTGGTCAAGGCATGAGTGAAGGTCATATTATTCTCTCCAGCGCTACAGCAAACCGATCCGACATCAGTGGCCAGCGACAGCTTCGAGGATCGAGGCTTCGACAATCTCGAGCGCCTCGCCGAAGATGTTGTCCTGAATGGTGAGCGGAGAAAGGAACCGAATGACGTTTCCGTAAGTCCCACAGGTCAGCAGAATGAGCCCCTTCTCCAGCGCGACGAGGCGAACTTTATTGGTAAATTCGGCGCTGGGCAGCTTTGTCGTCCTGTCGCTGAACTCCACTGCATTCATGAAGCCCGGCCCTCTGACATCGACGATTTCGGGCACGTTTTCGCGCAGCGATTCCAGCCGCTGCTTCAGTCGGCCGCCAAGCTGGTTGGCGCGATTGCAGAGATCCTCGTCTGCGATGACGTCGAGCACGGCATGGGCGGCTGCAATTCCAATCGGGCTCCCGCCGTAGGTTCCGCCCAGACCGCCCGGACCTGGCGCATCCATGATCTCAGCGCGACCGGTGACGGCGGCAAGCGGAAAGCCGCCGGCCAGACTTTTCGCCATTGTCACTAAGTCGGGAGCAACCTGATGGTGATCCATGGCAAACATTTTACCCGTACGCGCAAAGCCCGTCTGAATTTCATCGGCGATGAGCAGGATGCCATGCTGGTCGCAAATCGCGCGGAGCGCCGTCATGAAAGCGGCGGGTGCCGGATAGAAGCCTCCTTCTCCCTGAACCGGTTCGATGATTATAGCGGCGACACGCTGCGGATCGACATCTGCTGCAAATAGCTTTGCCAGCGCTGCAAGGGACTGTTCCGGGGTGACGCCATGTAGTTCGATCGGGAATGGCACGTGAAAGACATCACCAGGCATGGCGCCGAAGCCGATCTTGTAAGGTACGACCTTACCCGTGAGCGCCATGCCCATGAAGGTGCGGCCATGGAAGCCACCGCTGAAGGCAATCACCGCCGAACGCCCCGTCGCAGCGCGCGCGATTTTAATTGCGTTTTCAACCGCCTCGGCGCCCGTCGTGACAAAAATGGTCTTTTTGGCAAATTTGCCGGGCGTCAGCGCGTTCAGGCGTTCGGCCAGCGCCACGTAGTTTTCATAGGGTACGACCTGATGGCAGGTGTGCGTAAAGTGATCCAGCTGCTGCTTGACGGCCGCAATCACGCGGGGATGCCGGTGGCCGGTGTTGAGAACGGCGATGCCCGATGCAAAATCGATATAGCGCCGCCCCCGATTGTCCCAGATCTCGGAGTTTTCGGCACGCTCGGCATAAATCTGCGTGGTCATGCCGACACCACGTGCGATGGCAGTGTTTCTTCGTTCAGTTATACTCATGGCGTTCATCGGGACGTCCTCACCCTATAAGAAAGTTCATTTGCGGGATTATTGTGTGCGACAACTCGGGCCGCTCAGTCTCTGTGTTGAACTGAAAACGTTATTTTAGATGCGAACGGCCGCGCTTACACTGCTTGCGTGTCTGGCGGTAATCGTTGCTAGGCAGTGGCTCGAAGCAGCCTCCGCTGAGTAGTCCCTCTGCTCTCATCACCGATGCGAAATTGGTTGAGTAGCTCATGAAGATCTTTTGCTTCCAAAGCGACAGACTTTACGATGCGATTTGTAGCTTCAACCATGATGCCATTTTGTTGCGTAATATTGTCGATTAGTCCAACCGCGGCATTAGTTTCCCGAATGCTAGCATTTTGAGATTTTGCGCCCTGTGCGATTGAATCGATATTTGTAGCGATCAAGGAAACGCTTCCCTTAATTTCGTGAAGCCTGTCCTGGGCTGCCTTTACGAGTTCCGCGCCGTGGACGACATTTTTTCTCGATTCCGAAACTAGATTTCGTATTTCAAGCACCGACGCTCCGGTTTTCTGTGCCAACTCGCGGACCTCGTGTGCGACAACCGCAAAACCTTTTCCGCTCTCCCCTGCCCGCGCCGCTTCCACGCCGGCATTCAAAGCCAGAAGATTTGTCTGAAACGCGATGCCCTCGATCAGGTCGGCGATCGTCGTGATCTTCAGCGAAGACTTTTCAATCTGGGTCATCGCATCGACCGCCTGGACGACGACCTCGCCGGATCTCCGGATTTGTTCATTCGCGCGCTGTGCAGCTTGAGACACGTCAACTGCCAACTGGCTTCCAGTGGCTGCGACCGTCACGATTTCATTGAGCGCGGCTGAAGTTTCTTCCACCGAGGCGGCCTGCTGTTCCGTGCGTCTAGCGAGATCGTCTGTATTAACCTGGAGATCCAGCATGTCCCGGCTTATGATTGTCGCTTTATCGTTGGCTTCCTTCAACGTGGCGCCAAGCCTCTCCATCGACAGGTTAAAATCGAGACGGAGCTGATCGAGTTCCCGCTTGAACGGTTGCTGTAGACGGACGGCGAGATCGCCTTCTGCGACCTGATGCAGGCCAAACGCCAGCGCCTGTACGGCATACCGCGTGGTATCCGCATCCTCTTGCTTTTCTGCCTGGACCGTCAGTTGCTGTTCGGCCGCAAGCATGCGTACTTCACCGGCGTCATGTTCGGCTGCAAGTTTCTTCTGCGCGTTCTCTCTAAAGATTTTCAAGGCGCGGGCCATTTCGCCAATCTCATCTTTTCGGTGTGTCCCAGTCACGTCGATGGATAGGTCTCCTCCCGCGAGCTTTATCATTAATCGCGTTAGCGCCTGGATTGGCGTTTTGAGCGCGAAAATGAGCAGGACGCCTGCCGCGATGCCAACAACAAGAGCGATAACCGACGCCATAAGCGACAGTGTCTGCGCCTGTGCCTGAACCGTCGCAGCGCCCTCCCGCTGCCGGTCGGCAAAACGGACGATGGCTTCCCAAGCCTGATTTATGTCGGAAGAAATAGCGCCGTAGGACCGACGTCTGTCTGCAGCCACCCTTACCAAGGCGCTTGCCTCATGGTCGAAGTCCCGCATCAACACACTCGACTGTGCGACAAGCCCTGTGATGCCAGGCCTTAAAGTCGCTAGTGGCTTGTACTGCGATAGGTAGAAGCTTGCGCCCTTGATCCTGCCTTGAAACATCTGCAGATTTGCATCATTCGGCTTCGCGACAAAATCAGCAGCCGCTACACGCAATTCGAGGAGTGCCCCCTCCATTTTCTGGCTCAGGAGAGCGGTTTTCTTCACGTCGGTAGGACTTGCCTCGCCGATCATAGTAACTTGCCCCAGCACGTTGGCTTTGATTTGGAGGAGCGTCTTCAATCCGTCGCTGATCGCCCGGCGCGCGCTGTCCTCACCAAGCTGCAACACCCACAACTGATAGATCTTAGCCTGCATGAAGATGGTAACGGTTCTGGCCTCGCGCAGATCGGCCAGCTCCTGCGGCGAGGAGGCAAGCACCATGTTCTTTTCAAGCTGGAGAACCTGTTCACCAAGCAAGCGCTTCACGGCATCGCGGTTGGTTTGATCGGATTTTTCGAGAAATCCGGCCATTTTTTCATAGGTCTGCTTATAGCCACCAAGTGTGATAATACCGGCATTCGTTCCGTGAAGCCGATCGTCCAACATGGACCCCGCTATGGCGTTGACGACAGCTAGCGAAACCATGCCCAAGAGCAGCGGCATGATAATCAAGATGATTTTCGTCTGTATACGACCTTTTTCCAAGAGATTGCCAAAGACCATATTCTTCTCCCAATAAAAGCATCGGCTCGTGCTTACGAGCGCTTGAGCAGCCGTTCGACCGCCGCTGCAAAGTTCAGCAACGTCGCTTCATGGCCACGACGACCGACGATCTGGAGACTCGGCGGTGGCAGCGCAGAGTGGCCCTTCATCGGTATTGCAAGAGCGGGGTGACCCGTGTGATTGAACAGGCAAGTCTGGCGCACCAAACCCATCGTGAAGTCGATATCCTCGCCTGATACCATCAACTTGACGGCATCCTTGCGCGGATGCAGGACTGACAACGTCGGCGTCAGAATAAGATCGACCTCGCTCAGGACATTATCGACCTTTCGGATCATGGAGACGCGTTGCTCGCAGGCGCTTATATACTCATTAACGTGCATCCGACCGGCTGCTTCGAACCAGTCCTGTGCCATGACGGGATAGTGACGAATATCCTCGCCATAATTGGCGCGGTGAAACGCTGCACCCTCAACGAAGAAGATGCGGCCGTGCATCTCGAGGATCTCCTGCAGGTGCGGGAGCTTTATTTCCGTGACGGTGGTTCCGCCACCGGAAAGACGATCCAATACATCGGCGAAATCATCACCGATGAGGCGATCAGCGTCGGCTATCCAGCGAGGATCAAAACCGATGGATCGCACTTGGGTGGCCTCCACACCGCTGTCGGATAGTGCGTTCCACATCAGACGCACGTCTTCTACCGTCGTTGCCATCGGACCGATGTGATCGAGCGAAGGAACCAGAGGATAGACACTGTCTTTAGACCAAGCGCCAAAACTTGGCTTTAGTCCCACCGTCCCACAACAGGCCGATGGTATCCGGATCGATCCTCCCGTATCCGTTCCGATAGCTCCAAGGCAGAAGCCGGCGGCAAGTGCTGCCGCCGAGCCGCCACTCGATCCCCCGACGGTGAGCGCCGGGCCCAAAGGATGGGTGACTTCGGCCGTTCGCACGCCAAAAGCACCGGGATCAGAGACAGAAACGCCGAGAATAACGGCGCCTGCGTCACGCAGGCTCTTGACCAGTGGAGCGTCCGTGGTCGGAGTGTAGTGCGTCCGGAATAGAAGGCCAGCCGAGCAAGGGATTCCGCTCGTGTCGCAGTTTTCCTTGATAACAACCGGCATGCCAGCGAGAGGTGGTAGTGGTCCGCCAGCCTCCAACAGCCTATCCATTGCACGAGCAGCGTTCAGTGCTTCATCTGCCGCTAAGACACGAATGGCCCCTACGGCGGGATTGCCCTCTGTAATGCGCGTCAGGAACTGCGATGTCAGCTGTTCGAAGCTGACATCGCGCTGGGTGACGGCAGCGCTTGCTGCCGCCATGTTGGAAAACAACATTTCCATCCGGTTATCAGCCACGGTTTAAAGGCTGCACTGGGCGATGTCTGGGTCGATCTGGCCGTAGTTCTTGACGATATCCCAATGGCCTTTATCGTTTCCACGAGCCAGCAGGCTGTTGGACCGCATGACATTGTTCGCCGCAAAGTTGACTTTGCCCTGCGGGGCATCGAACTCAACCTCACGGAAGGCGGCCCTAACCGCGTCCGTCTCCGTCGTTCCTGCCTTCTCGACTGCAGCCTTGTAGAGATAGACGGCGTCGTAGGCAGCCTCGCCGATCGCACTGATAGGCTTGTCCGCACCGAACATTTCCGAATAGGCTTTCTTGAAGGCCGTGTTTCGCTCACTCTCCAGACCCATAAAATAAGCCTGGTTCGAGAGCGCGCCTGACGTCAACTCTGGATGGAAGAAGGAAAAGGTTTCGTCCAGCCCATTGGAAAACAACTGTTGCTTGAAACCAAAGCTCTTGTACTGCTTCAGGCATGTGATCAAATCGTTGCCTGCAACCATGACCCAGACGAAATCCGGGTTAGCCGCCTTCAGGCGGTCGAAGACGGGACCGAAGTCCTGCGTGCCGAACGGCAGGAATTCTGCACCTAGCACTTTCCCGCCCTTTGCCTCTAGCGCGACCTGGACTTCCTCAGCGCTCTTGCGCGGCCACACATAGTCAGAGCCGATGATGTACGTCGTCTTTCCTTCGTTGGCCGTCAGCCAGTCGACAGACGGCACGATTTGCTGGTTCGGCACCTGGCCCGTTGAGAAGAAATACGGCTCGCAGACTCCGCCCTCGTAGTAGGTCGTGTACATCAGAAGTTTTTTCGCAGGCGTCGTGACGCTACGCGCGGCGACATGGGTCAGGCTTGCGATGAGGCCGATGATAGCATCGACTTCATCGTCGTTGACAAGTTTCCTAGCCTTGTCGATTGCGCCACGCGTTGTTGTCTGATCGTCCTCCACGGTAACATCGATCTGGCGTCCTGCAATGCCGCCGGCATTGTTGATTTCAGCGATCGCAAGATTAAAGCAGTTGAGCTGGGTTTCGCCGAGGATGGTTTCCAGCCCCGTCAGACCTGACAGGAAACCGAGTTTGATCGGTCCTTCCTGGGCACGCAGAATGCTTGGCATGCCCAGAGACATGGAGGCGACCGCGGCTGCGCCTGCACCAAAGGTCTTCAGCGTCGTTCGGCGTGTTATCAATCTTGAAGTCATGTCATTCCCCTTTCGTTGTTGTTAATTTTCTTCCGGCCTCAGACGGACAGATACCGCTGAAGAAGTTCCTCATTTTCCAGTTCGGCGGGATGGCCGCCGTAGACGATCTCTCCTTTAACCATGATCACGAAGCGATCGGCCGCGGCCTTCACGAGCCCGAAGTTCTGCTCGGCCATAAGGATTGAGATTTTTCGGGTCGTGACGAGTTCGCGCAAGAACAGGCCAATGTCCTGAACGATGTTGGGCTGGATCCCTTCCGACGGCTCGTCGAGCAGCAGCACCCTCGGATCTCCGCACATGGCGCGCGAGATGGCTAGCTGCTGCTTCTGGCCACCAGACATGGTGCCGGCGAGTTGTCGATGTCGTTCGGCGAGGATTGGAAAGCGCTCGAACACGAACTCCGGTATTGCGGCAACTGCAGCCGTGTTCGCTCTCAGCCCCATCCGGAGATTTTCCTCGACGGTTAGTTTGTCGAAGATGCCACGACCCTGCGGGACGTAGCCGATGCCGCTTCTTGCGATATGATATGTCGGCTTGCCCGTGATGGCGCGATCCTTCATGTAAACATCGCCTCCTGTCGCAGGCACGAGGTTCATGATCGTTTTCATCAAGGTGGTCTTGCCGACGCCGTTGCGTCCGAGCAAAGCCACGACTTCGCCTTCGCCGACCTCAAGATCGATGCCATTGAGGATCTGTGCCGAGCCATAAGCCGATTTAAGTGCTTCAACCTTCAGCATTAGTGCCGCCCCAGATAAACGTCGCGAACTGCCTCATTGCTTTCGATATCCTCGAAGGAGCCGGACGCAATCAATGCGCCATGGTGAAGAACGATGGTGCGTGCATTCAGCTCTCGCACGAACGCCATGTCGTGCTCGATCACGATGACCGTGACCTCGCCGCGCAATTGTTTGAGGAAACGGGCGGTGTCGCTGGTCTCATCGACCGAAAGCCCGGCCGTCGGTTCGTCAAGCAGCAAAACCTTCGGCTTCATAGCCAGCGCCATGCCCATTTCGAGCCACTGCTTGCGGCCATGAGGAAGATCAGCGCCGCGTACGTCTCGTTCCGTAGTCAAGTGTATCTTTTCGATCAGAGCGTCGAGTTCATCTCTATTTAAGACTCGCCCACCGGCAAGGGTCAGGTTCTCCGCAACAGTCAGACTCTCGAAGACGCTTGGCACTTGAAACTTGCGGGCGATGCCGAGGTTGGCGATCTTTTCAGGAGGCAGGCCGTTGATGACTTCGTCACCGAAGAGGACCCTGCCCTCGCTCACCGGAAGCGTTCCGCAGATCATGTTGAGAAGCGTGCTCTTGCCAGCGCCGTTCGGCCCAATGACACAAATCAGCTCGCCCGGGGCAAAGACTTCGGAGACACCATTGATGGCCTTGAACATGCCGAAGCGCTTTGTGACGTTTTCGAGTGTGAGGAAAGAGATCGTTGAATTGCTCATCGAGCCACCCCTCCCCTGTTCCAGCGTTTGAAAAGATCAAGGACGAATGCGGGAATACCCTTCGGAAACACGAGAACAAGCAGGATGAAGAAAGTGCCGATCGCCAGCGGCCACGCCGCGACACTCATAGAGCTGATCTTCTGCTGCAGTTGCCAGACGACAAACGTGCCGATCACTGCGCCCGTCAGCGTCCCGCTACCACCGACGGCGACCCAGATGATAACCTCGGTCGAAAGGAGAAGTGCGATCTGGTCTGGTGCGACGAAGCCGGCGCAGCTCGCATAAAGCGCGCCTGCGAAACCCGCCATCGCGGCGGAACTGACGAATGTCAAAAGCAGAATACGCTGTGTCGGATAACCGAGCGTCCGGACTTTCGTTTCGTTGTCTTGGATTGCGGTCAGAAGCAGTCCGAGACGGCCGTGCATGAGCCGCAAGGCAACGAGCAGGCTGACCGCAAGAATGCCAAGTGCCAGGTAGTAGGAAGAAAGCGTGCCAGAGAAATCAAAGTCAAAGATTGACAGCGGCGGTACGCCAATAAGTCCGGAGTCGCCCCCTGTCACGCTCGACCAGCCGATCGCAATCTGATTGGCGATCAGCGTTAAGGCGAGCGTTACGATCGTAAAGTAGGCGCCTCGGACGCCACCGTAAAGAATGAAATAGCCGACGCAAAGTGCAACGAGAACGGCAACGCCGACGCCGAAAAGCAGACCTACTAAACTGACCCACTGCGGCTCGAGCCCGAACCGGATCGACGCGATAGCCATTCCGTAGGCGCCCAGACCGAAGAACGTCGCATGGCCGAAGCTGAGGATACCGGTTCTACCCCAGAATATATCGAGGCTAAGGGCAAATAGGCTAAGCAGCATAATGTCGCGATATGTCGAAAGCGTATAGCTCTTGACGAAAAGGGGAAGAATGATGAGAGCCGCCAGCATGATGAGCGCAATGACCGTCGAAGGGCGGTAAGTCCTCGTTGTCCGGCGCATCATGGCTGAGCCTGCCGGTTGAATTATAGTCATGCGGGCAACACCCCATTTGGACGGAAACGAAGGATGACGATTGCCATCACCAGCACCAGGGCTTGGGCGACGGTAGTGGGTATCTGGTATGAAAGCGCTGTCTCAAGACCGCCAATGAAGCTGCTTCCAGCCGCAACACCGGCCACACTTCCCGCGCCTCCAATCAGAACCACGAAGAACGAGCGCGCCAGATAGTTGACGCCCATATAGGCCGTGACTGCCGTCATCGGGGCGAGAAGGACACCTGCCAGGGCTGCCATTGCAGCACCGGACGCGAAGGCCCGTGCATTGACCTTCTCGACATTGACACCCATCACCGCCGCCATCTCACCGTTCTGGATAGCCGCCCTGACATTGAGCCCGAAGTTCGTTTTCTTGAACACGACGATTGTGGCGAAGAAAACGGTCATGACCAATCCGATCAGGAACAAACGGTAGGCCGGATAGGTCGCGCCAAATAGGTCGATTGCGCCTTCAAACGGACCTGTTACCCGTTGTGGGGCTGCCCCGAATGTAAGGACGAGGAGTTGCTGAATGATGAGGCTGAGACCCCAGGTTACGAGGATCGCGTGCAGAGGATTGCCATAGACCCGGGCGATCAGTACACGTTCGACCATCAGCCCGATGCAATATCCCACCAGCGGTCCGACTAGAAGCGCCAGCCAGAAACTGCCGCCTGCTGCCTGAACGGCCACAAGCGTGAATGCGCCGATGGTAACGAACTCGCCATGGGCAAGATTGATCACGTTCATCAAGCCGAAGATGATGGCAAGCCCCATCGAAACAATGAGAAGAATACCGATCAGGGTCATCATGTTTAGCAGGAAGGGAATCGCGGTCTGCATCAGACGTTACCCCCGAATGCGAATGGCCACTTTCCATTTGAAAGAGGGAAATTTGCCGGAAACAGTTCCTCGTAGCTCAAGGCCGCGCTGAGAACCGCGCTGTCGGCTCCGCGCGCGCCAATGATCTGCATTCCGATTGGCAATCCATCCGGTGTCAATCCGCACGGCACGGAGCAAGCAGGCTGCTGGCTAAGATTGATCGGAAAGCTGAAGGAAGACCACTCAATCCAGCTTCCAAGGCCGCTTCCTGGAGGAACGTCGTGACCCGCTTCAAACGGTGAGATGGGAACTGTGGGCGAAATTACAAAATCGAAGTCGACGAGAAGCGCATCCATGGCCGCGCCGTAACGGCTACGTTGGACTTCTGCGCCCATTCGCTCGACCCCGCTGTAGGCCTGTCCGAGCGATGCGGCTTGAAGAAAGCCTGGATCCAATACCGAGTGATTTGCTGCGTCGATCAAAGATAGCCGGTTGGCGGCGCCAATATACCAGTGGCGGTAGAAAATCTCCAACAGGTCGTCCTGATAGGGTAACTGGATTTCCACGACGCTGGCACCCGCTGCTTCTAACTTTAAAAGTACCCTCTCGATAGCAACCTGAATTGCGAGATCGACGCTGCCGACGCACGGCTTTTTCCAATAGCCAATCCGCTTTCCTGCCCAATCGATGTGAGAGGGCCTGATGGGCGGAAATGGCGTTGGCGGCTGCGTCCAATCGCTGATGTCACGCCCAGACATGACCTCGAGCATAAGAGCTGCGTCGGCAACCGTCCGCGTCACCGGCCCAATGTGGGCGACCGAGCCGTAAGAGCTTGGTGGATTGGCCGCTACACGACCGTAAGTCGGCTTGTGTCCGACAATGCCGGTGAAAGCAGCGGGGATTCGGATCGAACCTCCGCCATCCGTGCCCAGATGCAGTACGCCTGCCCCGCAGGCCGCTGCCACGGCAGCGCCGCCTGACGAACCGCCCGGCGTTCGTGAACTATCCCATGGATTTCGAGTGATTCCGAACGTCGGGCTATCAGTTAGCGCCTTCCAGCCAAACTCCGGAGTAGTGGTTTGTCCGATGAATACTGCGCCTGCCTTGCGTAGTCGGCTGACCGAGGGCGCATCCTGGTGACCGGTAGCGGTGTCTGTGGTGCTGCTGCCATAGCGTACGCTCCAACCTTCAACGAGCACTATGTCTTTGATCGTCGTGGGTATGCCATCGATAGGAGACAGGGGGGCCCCTCTACGCCAACGCTCTCCCGAGGCTTCGGCGGAGGCCAGCGCGCCTTTCGAGTCGATAAAAGTAAATGCGTTGAGTGGTGCAATGTCCGCTGCGCGGACCAGGGCCGCGCGAGCGACATCGACCGGTGACAGATCACCTTTTTGATAGGCAGCCGTCAGTGCGTGACAGTCGAGAAAACATAGATCTGATACCGCTGAAGCCAATCCAGCGCAACTTTGGTCGGTGCCCAATTTGGTTCCCTTTATAAGTTTTGCGAGACTATGCACGCGACTGAGAAATATATAAAATGCAAAATATGAAGAGTATTACTCTATAAAGTGGATCAATGAATCTTACTCTCCGCCAACTTCGTTATATCGCTGCGGTCGCGGAAAGCGGTTCGATCGCCGCTGCCGCGAGGGAGTGCCGCATAGCGCAATCGTCTATTTTAGCTGCTCTTGACCAAGCTGAAGTGGAAATGGGTGCGCGGCTTTTCGACCGTCGGCCGTCCCGTGGAGTCGTTGCCACGCCCGCTGGCGGCCGCTTCCTTGCGTCTGCCCGCCGCCTACTCGTGGCTGAGGCGGAATTCGAGAGGACAATGGATCGACACAACCAACTTATGCCTCCTGTCCTGCGCATTGGTTGTTTCGAGCCCTTTGGCGCCTTGTTCATGCCTGAACTCCTGAGGCGATTTACGGAGGGGGCGGACATTGAAGTGCAGCTTTATGAAGGTGAACAGCCGCAGCTACTTGCTTGGCTGGAAGCCAGCACGGTGGACGCAATCGTCACCTACGACATTGGAACCGGTCTCCCCGAAGATGCCGCCGTGCTGGCAAGAGTACCGGCACACGCGCTCATGCATGTTTCTCACCCTCTGGCGGCCAAGCCGGCTTTCAGTCTTGCCGAACTTGCCCAACTACCCTTCGTTCTTCTGGACCTGCCACAAACCGCAGCTTATCTCCTGACTTTGTTCGACATTGCCGGCCAGCGGCCAAAAGTCGCCTTCCGCACGCGGAGCTATGATTCCGTACGTGCAGCGGTAGCCTGTGGTTTCGGATTTTCGATACTCAATATGAGGCCGATTGGGCGTGGCAGTCCCGATAGTGAAGAGCTAGTCCGACGACCATTAAACGACGATCTGCCTGCACCGCAGTTGATGATCGCCGATCGCTATGGGGATGCAAAGCCTGCGTTCCTGAGGCGGTTCACAAAAATCGCTCATGAATTCTTCGATGGTGTGGGACCGGAACACTTCACAGTAACTCTGCCCGCCAAGTCGGAGTAGTTTCAGCCTGTTACGGCCCTAACCCGTCACTATCCGAAAAATGACCGCCCGGATGGCGAAGTCGGTGAAACTGTTGATTGAGCGCACGCAGCTGTTCGAGGAACCCGCGCTATGGCGTCTGGCGTGCCACTCCGAAGTTGATCGTCTCGGAGGCCACCCGGATGCCGCCGCCATGGGAGCTGCGGCAACTCCGTTAAAGCTGACGTTTTGTTCTGATTAGTTGGGCGGTGATATAAGTTCAAGGGTTCAAGGCACCCTTGGCTGACAATCAAGCTGAGATAGTTGATGCTCCGCGAGAACTTGGTATGCTCTGCGTACCGACCACCGAGCTGCCCCGAATGAGCGCTGCCGTCCGGTAACCACGCGGCGTTAGTTCTGTCTCCATCCTGAAGTAGCGGTTGAGATTTAAGAGTTGTTGAACCCTGCCTCAAAGCAGATGTCGGTTATAGGCGTTTCCGTTTCTGCTAAAAGTGTCCGCGCACGCCATACGCGTACAGACCGACTGTAAGTCGAGAGTTCATTCCTGTCATCCGGCGGAAGGCTCGTGAGAAGGCGAAGGCTTCGAGTCCGACAAGTTCAGCGACTTCGTGCATCTGCTTGCGAGGGCTTGATTGCATGATTTGGATCGCTTTGTCGATGCGCCGGTGGCGCCTGTCCGAAAGCTGGTTGTAGTTCATAATGAACCGCTCGCTTGCGAGAAGTAGCTTCTGTGGCGCAGCTTCGATGGCAGCCAGAATTTCGAGGAGCCGGCCGAGGCCTTCCTCGCCTGCGTGAGTAGTAAGGTTAATGATTCTGTGCCCGATGCTCGTTGCCCCATGTCCCATCACCTCTACATCCCGCTGGGGCATGCCTTTGAGCCTATGGAGCAAGTTGAATTCAGGACAGGCGGTGCGCCCGCTAATCAATACGTCCGCCTCGAATTGAAGCACAAGATCGCGTCCAGGGAGTGGCAGACCGAGCTAGTTATTTTTTATTCGATCGAAGCCCTCATGCGACTTTCTATCAGAAGCCCGCTTTCATGAAGGATGGGGTGGGCAATAGATACGATGTGGGCGTTGATGCGTTTAAGATCGCGCAAGATGTCTAGGTGCAGGGAACTGGTGCGCAAGCTGTCTGCGCTGCCATCGCGCAGACGCTCAAGGTGGCGAGCAGACGATTCCTTCTCCAATCGGCGAACTTTGACTTTAACCTCCATCATATACCGAGCGAGATTGAAGTCGCCGGTGACAAAGATCGTCTGGGCAACGCGGAGGTTATCCAACGTTAGTCGAAACAGCGTCTTGAGCTCAGCATACCCGTCATCTGAGAACTGAAGCCCTTGCACTCCCTTCTTGACAACCTGCGGCATCAAGCCCTTTTCGATGATGTCGCCAATATGCTCAAGATTGATTGCATAATCCATGACTGCGACCGAGCGGCGACCCTCTTCCTCATTCAGGCCCGCGCGCCCAAGCGTTGATAGATAGACTTTCACTTCCAGATGCAGCAGGTCCACCCGTTTTTCGAGCGCCGGAATTTCTCCAAGTTTAGCCGGATTATATTGTTCAAACGAGTCGGACGCTCGCACCAGCATGCGCTCGATCAGATCCCCTATTCCCAACACCTCGCGGGTGGCGCTGGCAAGCGCCACCACCGGCGTTGAAAATTCCTGGGTATCCAGATATTTCGGTCCGGTCTCCGTGTGCGCGTCATCTGGAACCAGCGATCGCATCATAAAGGAAATTACCCGCGAGAAAGGCCAAGCCAAGGCCGCTAGTATGAGATTGAATGCGAGATGCGCGTCGACTGGAAGCTTTGCTGGTGACAGCGGCAGCGTCGCCAACAACACAGCGCCATAGCCTGCAAGAGGAAGTGCGATCGCGCAACCGACACCCCTGACGACGAGATTGCCGACGGTGACACGCCTGACGGACGCTGGACCTGACAACGAGGCGAGTACGGGTGGAATGGCGCCCCCGAGATTGGCCCCGAGAACAAGAACAATGATCAGGCCGGTCGACAGAATGCCCGCCGAGGCAAGCGACAGGATCAATACGACAGCCGCAAGGCTTGAGGACGAAACAAAGGCGATCAGGGCGGAGAAAATCAACGCGACGGGCCATGCGTTTTCCAGCAGGCCGATAAAGGCGATGAGCGCAGGCGAACTTCGCATTGGCTCAGTCGCGCCACTCAAAAGGTGGAGCGAGAGTAACATCAGACCGATGCCTATCAGCGCCGTGCCACCTCCCTGGCGCGCAGCGGATCCGCTGCGAAACAGTACAAGACCAACTAGTACGATTAACGGCGAAAGCCATTCAATCCCGGCTGCGACGATCCAAGCGGTTACGGCCGTGCCGACATTGGCGCCCAGGAGTACAATTTGCGCCATACGCGGCTTGATCAATTCGCGCTCGACGAAGGACGCTGTCATCAGTGCCGTCGCCGTCGAACTCTGCAAAGCGACAGTCGCGACGAAACCGGAGGCAAAGGAGCGCACTCCGCTGCGGGTGCCTGTGGCAAGACCAGTCCTCAGCTTGCCACCAAATGCGCGAGACACTCCGTCTTTTACCTGAGTAAGTCCAAACAGCAGTAATGCTACCGCGCCCAGCAGATTGATCATGACAATCGTAGAGTTCAAATTCTTCTCCGCCCGTAATGTATACCGGTGCAATTAGTGTGTGGTTACGGTCCGTACGGTGAGTAATTATCTCCCAAGAGGGTCACCACTAACCAACGCAAATTTGCCTGCTGGCGGCGGCGACCCTCCCGGGGAGAACTTTGGAAACACGATGAGCCCGCTGCTAGGCCTCACCATCTTTGAATAGTGCGTGACGGTTAGAAATCCACGACATCTGTTCCAAAAAAATCAGTCTCGAAGCTAGAAAAATTATGTGCAATCAGCTAGTTACTTCTAAATAGCCAAGCGTATCCGGATGAGCGCACACAAAGTCGAGCTTCGTGTTTAGCCCGGTCGCCCTCCAGTCAATGGTAGTCTCAATTCCCAATTGCTCCAAACAGGGCAGCATGCCGAGGATATCCCAGCTAGGAATGCCGCGGCCAATGTAGCCGTCAACCGATCCCTTCACGATGTCGATCAGTGAGATGACCGAGGACCCTGTGACCCGGATAGCGACGTCATGATTGTTGACGAGGTCAGCTAGAAGTCGAAGTCCGTCGCTCTTTGGAACATCGGGGTGAATCCCAACCCCTACAGCCGCATAATTCCGGTTGAATGGGCGAAGCGGTGCCAAGGCTACATCATTCAGAGATGCAGGAATTCCGGCCCCTCCGGCGAAAATTTCCGATCTAGCCGGCGCGTTGACCACACCAAACTTCGGCCCGTCTTTTTCGAAAAGGCCGATGGATATACCCCAGTCATTGCTTCCGCGGACGAAATTGAACGTGCCATCTATCGGATCGATAACCCATGTGCGTCCCGACTTACTTTCGACCGAACTGCCTCCTCACCGAAAATACCGTCGTCGGGGAAAGCACGCACGAGTTCGTCACAGATAAATTGTTCGACTTCTCGGTCGGCGGCCGTGACTAGGTCCAAAGGTCCCTTGGCCTCGACATTGAGCGTCGAAAGCATGCTGAAATGGCGCATCGCGATTTCGCCTGCTCTGATCGCAATCGATGTAACGTCGTTGAATTGGTCGCTCAAATCTTCACTCCTTCATTTCAGTCGAGGGCGACGTAGCGAGTGTGAACCGCAAAATTACCATCGTTCTCGATGCGATAGATGTAGTAGGCATATGGCTCGCGCACGCAGGCTGGCTCGTGATTGACCGCTGAAAAATCCAGGTCGAACTGAAACGCCGGGCTTCCGCCGACGGCGCAATATGCTCCGTTCCACATCGCCTTGTATGGGCGATGGACATGGCCGGCCAAGATCATGAGTGGTCCTTTGTAGGACTTCACCATCTCGGCGAACGCTGCCTTTCCTGACGTGAGCGAACCCTTGTCGAGGGCCTCCATTCCGCAGGGGAATGGGGCGTGGTGCAGCAGGATCAATGTCGGATCGGATGTTGCCGATGACAGCTTTCCGCCAATCCACTCCAGGCTTTCGGCTTCAAGTGAGCCTTCGCCGTGCCCCTCCATAAGAGTATCCAGAGCCAGGATCCGGAGGCTCCCGACGCGATCCTCGTAATTGAGATATTTTCCCGGGCCGAATGGCAGAACGCCTGCGAACGCCGACTGAAGCGTCTTGCGCTTGTCGTGGTTTCCCGGGACGACATAGATCGGGCATTTAATTGGCGAAAGAATATCCTTGAGGAGGGCATAGTCCTTCTCTGAGCCGCCATCCGTGAGGTCGCCGGTGAAGGCCACTCCATCAAGCGCGGGACTGAAATGAGCCAGATCCTCGGCGACGCGGCGAGCCGCGGCTTCGGCGTCGAGGCGGACCAGAGCCGTCTCTGGTTTATCGGAAAAGACATGGAAATCTGAAACATGGGCGATCAGCATGAAAGTTGCTCCTTGAGAGCCTGAAGGGAAATCATTAGCGGATGCCCGCTCTCATGAAGCTTTGAACGAACTGGCGCTGGAAAATCAGAAAGGCGATCAACAAAGGCGCAACTGAAAGCAGCGTTGCAGCTGTCACCCTGCTCCAGTCTACGCCTTGCTCCACCGTAGCAAAGACCTGGAGGCCGACAGTAATGGGCCGGGTTTCAACTGAGTTGGTGACGACGAGGGGCCAGAGAAAATTGTTCCAGTGATAGCTGACTGTTACCAAGCCGAAGGCGACGTAGGTTGGTTTTGCCAATGGCACGAAAACACGCATAAGAACCTGCAGCGCATTGGCGCCTTCAAGCCGGGCGGCCTCCTCCAATTCTTTTGGGACGCTTTTGAACGTCTGTCGAAACAAAAATATACCGAAGGCGGACGCAAGATATGGCAGAGCCATACCGAGAATTGTGTCGCGTAGACCGAGCGCGGCGAGCGTCCGATAATTTTCGACTAGGAGGATTTCCGGCATGATCATCAACTGGACGAGAACGATCAGAAATATGGCTTCAGATCCGCGGAACGGGAAACAGACAAATGCGTAGGCAGCCATCGAGCATACGATCAGTTGTGAAGCCAGTATCACTGAGACGAGCAGGAACGTATTCAGAAAATATCGCGGAAACGGTGCTGCGGAAAGGACGTCACGGAAGTTGTCCAACGTCAGCGGCGCGAACACATCAAAGCTGGCTGCCTGCGAGGACGCATGGAAAGCGGCCCAAAAGGCGTATAGCAAAGGTGATACCCAGACGATGGCCAACAGCCAGGCGCCGATTGTCGTCAGCCGGCGCGTATTTGCGGAGGAAGATACGTTCATCTGTAGTGAACCTTCTTATCGAGGTAGCCGAACTGGAACAGTGCGATTACTGACAGGACAGCAAGCAGAAATACCGTGATGGCTGCCGCATAGCCGGTCTCCCAATATTGGAAGCCGACTTCGTAGAGGTAGAACAGCAGCAGCGTGGTTGAATTGTCCGGTCCACCCTTTGTGAGAGCGATGACATGGTCGACAAGCCTGAAGGCACCAATCAGTGCGTTGACCATGACGAACAGCGTCGTTGGCATGATGAGGGGCACGGTAATGCGCCGAAAGATCTGTACCGGACTAGCTCCTTCAAGACGTGCAGCTTCGAGAAGCGTAGGCGATATTTGCTGGAGCGCTGCCAGGTAGAAGATCATAAAGAACCCGGCTTCTTTCCAGATTGTAATCACGATCAACCCCCAAAGCGCCGTCTGTGGAGTACCGAGGAAATTGATGTGCCCTGCACCAAACAGACTCAGCAGTTGGTTTATAGGGCCGTAACCGGGCGCGTAGAAGAAAAGCCAGATGTTTGCGACCGCCACCATCGGTAGAACGGTCGGTGTAAAATATGCCATCCGCACGATACCTTGTCCGGAAAAGCGTGAATTGACGAACAGAGCCATGAGCAGCGCTAGCGCCATCGAGACTGGAATGGTCACGGCTGCATAGATCAGATTGTTCCACAAGGCCTGCCAGAACACAGGATCGCCAATCATCCGGTCGTAATTATCCAAGCCCACAAATATGGATGGGCGTCGTCCCTTGGGCGTCGAAAAGAAGCTGTGATAGATCGTCGCGAGTATGGGTTGATACGTAAAAACCCAAAGCAGTATCGCTGCTGGCAAAAGCAACAGGCTTCCATAGATGAAATTGCGTGATTTTTGCATGTCGGACCTGTCAGCACTGCCTGAATTCGGCAGGAAAAAGGAGGTGCGCGGCGGTAGGCGCCGCGCACTGGTCACACGATCAGCGATAGGCTTTCAGGATTTTGTCGATCTCGGCCTGGGCGTCGGCCAGTGCTTGTTCAGGGGTCTTCGTCCCTGTTAGCGCCGACGACAAAGCATCGTTCAGGAGCTTAGTGGTGCGTGCGTTTTCATGGGTAGAGAACTCGGGCACAGAGCTCGGGATCTGCTTCAGGGCTACCAGGGCCTGCGGTGCATCAGCGACATACTTCTTGAGAGTTTCTGTCCCCCACGATCCGTCCCGTGGCGCGACATAGCCTGTCTGGACCGCCCAATCAGCCAGAACTTCGTCTGATGTTATAAACTTGATAAACTTGAACGCGGCATCCTTCTGCTCCTGCGGTGCCTCCTTGAAGATATAAAGATTGCCGCCGCCAAGGACGGATGCAGGCTTAGGATTTCCAGGAAATGGAGCAACGCCAAAGTCGAAAGTGGCATTCTTGCGAATGTTGGCAAGGTTGCCGGTTGTGTGCCAGATCATCGCGACACGGCCAGCTAGGAAGTCGGCAGGTGCCGTTCCCCATTCGAAAATGCCAGGGGGGTGGATGCCGTCCTTCTTGGATAGATCAACCCAAAATTTGAGGGCTTCAACGACCTTTGGGTCTGTAAGCGTCGTTTCGGTACCCTTTTCATTCACCAGAAGCGCGCCGTTCTCAGCGGCCAGAGCGCCAAAAAGCCATTGCGCAGAGCCCACGTTTCCAGGGATGCCAACACCCCAGCGCTGGATTTGTCCGGCACCATCTTTCTTGAGCACCGCCTTGCCAGCTGTGACCATTTCCTGCCACGTGGTCGGATATTTCTCGGGGTCTAAGCCGGCTTCCTTAAACGCCTGTTTATTATAATAGAGGACGGCGGTAGAGCGCTGAAAAGGCACTGACCACAAATGGCCTTCGGTCTGGGCGCTCTTGAGGTAGGCAGGCATGAAGCCTGCAATCCATTTCTTATCGTCTTCAGTTTTAACGAAGTCGTCGATCGGGTCGACGACATCTTCGTCAAAAAGAGTAAAGACGTCGGTGGCAAGAAGCACTGCCACCGCAGGAGGCGTCCCCGCCTTGGCGGCTGTCAGGGCTTTGGTGGTCGTGTCATTGTAGTTGCCCGCGTAAATTGGCGCGACGTCGATGCCAGGATTCTCAGCTTCGAACTTCTCGACATATCCATCGATGACTTTCGAAACGGCTCCTCCCACCTGGACCGGATAATAGAAGTCAATTTTTGTCTGAGCAGATGCGACCGCCACCCCCATGGCGAGATAAGAAAGACCGGCAGCTGTCAGCTTCAAAGCATTGCGTTTGTTGATAAACATTTCCATCCTCCACTTTGGTTTTCTACTTGGGCTTCACATCGTCGCGCCTAAGCCCAGTCCGCGTATCGAAGAAATGCATTGCAACCGGCTCCCAACCGAGTTGCACTACCGATCCGTCCGGCAGACCGGGACGACCCGGTACGCGGACTTGCAACGATTGCTCGCCAATTCGGCACAGAAGGATCGTATCTGCGCCAAAATATTCACTGGTTTGGAGCACAGCCGGCTCTCCGACATCGACGAGATGAATATGTTCCGGGCGAATGCCAAATTGCAGCCCTTGCGCGGAAGCATCGGTCAAAGGGCGGCTTCCCCCTGCTATGGCCGCACCATTCAAGCCTTGCGCCATGTCCAAGACGTTCATGGGTGGTGTCCCGATGAACTGAGCAACGAATGTTGATGCGGGCTTCTCATAAAGATCCGCAGGTGCACCTGCCTGCTCAATATGCCCCTTATTGAGGAGGATGACCTTGTCAGCCATGCTCATTGCTTCTGTCTGGTCATGCGTGACGTAGACCATCGTAATGCCGAGCCGCTTCTGGAGCGTACGTATCTCATTGCGCATTCCGGAACGTAGTTTGGCGTCTAGATTCGAAAGCGGCTCATCAAGCAAGCAAACAGGAGTTTGCGATATCAGAGCACGACCAAGCGCAACACGTTGCTGCTGCCCACCAGAGAGCTGGTTTGGTCTTCGATCCAGTAATTGAGCAAGTCCCAGCAGTTCCGCAGTATTCTTCAGGCGCTTCATCTGCTCAGCTTTTGACTCGCCACGCACTGAGAGACCAAACAATATGTTCTCGGCAACCGTCAGATGGGGGAACAAAGCGTATGACTGGAACACCATCGACAGGTTGCGCTTTGCAGGCGCGAGTGTCGTGACGTCGCGGTTAGCAATCGTTATGCTCCCCGAACTCACGGTATCAAGACCTGCAATCAATCGCAGGGTGGTGGATTTTCCGCATCCCGAGGGGCCAAGCAACGCGACAAATTCCGCTTTCTCGGTCTTAAAGCTTACGCCATCGACCGCACGAAATGCGCCCCAGTCCTTCACCAGATTTTGAACCTCAATTCCCGTCAAGACGGTCCTCCCCCAAGTCTTTAAACAAAGATAAATTTCGATCGCAGATCATTTGGCAAAGAGCGGGTAAACGCTCTCGTCTTCTCGTCAGTGACGATATGATCGATAGCGCTCAGTGACGCGATTACCGACAAAGCCGTTCGCTGGAATTTAGAATGGTCGGCCACAACGATGACGGTCTTGGCAACCTCGACCATCGCCTGTTGAACGGCTCCCATCTGTGGTGTTCCTGTAGCAATCATGCCGCGCTCGAGATCAACGGCAGTCACGCTTAGAATGGCCTTGTCGACGCTGAACTGCCGCACACCGGCGACAGCCATCGGACCTCCGAGGGATTTGTTCATCTCGATATATTCACCACCGATGAAGTGAACACTTCGGGCTCCGCCCTCCACAAGGTGCGCCAGCGTATCGGGACCGTTTGTAACGAAAGTAAGCGAGTTACGGCCCGCCAGTAACTTTGCGGCTTGAATTGACGTGGTTCCGCTGTCGATAATGACAGCGTCGCCATCGACGATGAGTTCGGCCGCTGCTCGACCAATCCTCGCCTTCTCGGCCGCATTAGTCACTTCACGTACCGCGTTTCCGTAATCGCGGGACGTCTGATTTATGATAGCTGCGCCGCCGTGCATGCGCTTCAACAGGCCGCGGGTCTCAAGCTCGGTTAGGTCGCGCCTGACCGTTGCGATCGAAACACCGAGCGCTTCTTTCAACGCCTGAGCATCAGCAAAGACCTCTGTACGCAGATGGTTGAGCAGGCGCGCCTGACGCTGAGCCGCAGATGTAAATTGGCTTTCTTCGAAGGTCTCGTTCATAGGGAGGCCTCCTTCCTCATGTCTGATCGATAACGCTTTTATTATGATCTTTTGCGATCATGTCAAGTATCCTCAACTCATCCGCTGGGGATTTACTCCTAATTTAACCGCTACAGCACCATTGCGGCTTCGAAAGCCCTGTCGTAAAAGAGCCTCATGATCGTTTTAGATCATTTGCACGTGGCGTTGGCCTCCAATCATACGTAGTGTGTTGGGGGGTGTCTTTTCTGATCGGCCCTTCCTCAACGGTAAGGATGCGGGAAAACAATGTCTTGATCGACAAGGACATTGAACTTGTAGCCAGGGCGAATTTCGAGGGTTGGCTGAACATCCATGTTCCGTTGGATGGTTCGATCAGCAACACGCCCGAATGTCTCTGCGAAATTCCGACGCGTCGCGTCCGAAGCTGTGTCCTGGGTCGCGAGCGTCGAGCTCTCGGGAACGGCCATGTCGATTCCGGTCCCGATCAGGGCAATCAGCACCGCCGAGCCGAACGTTTTTAGATAATGATTGTTCACCTTGTCGCTGAAACCACTATGCCCTTGCGCATCCGTCCCCGACATGCCGCCGATCTGTAAAGTCGAGCCGTTTGGGAAGATGATGTCGGTCCACACGACGAGAACGCGTTTCTGTCCGAAGGAAACCTTGCTGTCATAGCGACCGAAGAGCTTCGTTCCTTGCGGAATGAGCAGACGATGGCCTGTTGCGCTGTCGTAAACGCTCTGGCTCACCTGGGCGGTGATCCGCCCCGGCAGATCGGAATTGATGCCAGTGATCAGTGTTGCCGGAATGACGGAGCCGCGCTTCAGCTCGAAGGGCGATTGTTGAGGTACGACACGGTTCGGCAGGTAGCCAAGCTCATTCAGGTCGGTGTTAAAAAAGTCCTCCTTGGCGCCTTGTGCATTGGGATCAACGTTTTGACCACCGAGCCCTGCGCGGAGCGCTGCGGCATAGAGATCGGGGGAGCTTGCCGTGTTTGTCGGAACTGTCGCAGCTCTTGCTGTCGTGTCTGTGGTCGCATCATGCGATTCAGCACGCCCGTCCAGTTTGCCGCGATCGATGGCAAGCGGCGCATCATAGGCAGCGTTGTTTGCCTGCAGGCGGGCCATCCGCTGGCGCTGCTGCTCACGCAGAACCTGTTCCTGTTGTTCTCGCTGAAGACGGGCACGCCAGACCGCTTCCGCTTCGAGGTCCTGACCGCGCTGCTGCACCTCGCGTTGCCCTGGCTGCGGTGTGAAGGGATTGCTGCTCTTTTCATCGACCTGTTTTGTTTCGACCGGCGTCGGCTGGAAGGTGGTCTGCTGCTGTGGCTCGCCGATAATACCATCGGTGACGCCGCGTTTGATCTGGTCGGCGAACGTCGAGGCGGGGTTTCCCGAACTAGTCTCCGGGCCGCTGTCCTTGCCGAAATACAATCCGCGCGAGGCGAGCCCATAAAAGATGACGCCAAGAAACGCGACCGCCAGGACGACAATGACGATGATCGGCAGACGGTTGATCCGCCGGATAGTCGATGGGGCCTGGCTGTTTGGCGCGCCGCCGAGATTGAGAGATTGCACCATATGATCCTCCCTCACCCGCGCCGCATGAGCGACAAGGCGCTCGCTGGCGTCGCGCCGTTTGCCGTGACGGAATAAGCGCGGCCGAGCTCGACGCTATTTGTCGATAGACGGGCCAGCACCTGACCATCGACGTCTAAGATCACATAGGCGAGCGGGATGACCGTCGTGCTGCTATCTGTCTTCTGGTCGGTGACGACGGCATAACCCCATCCCTTGAGCGCCGCTTCCATCGCCTGTCCGAAGGGCGAGGTATCCGTCTTGAGCGCAACGGTCGCTTTTCCCGGCCCGATCTGTTCGGCAAGGCGGCTCACCATATCGCCGGCGATTGCGCTGGCAGCGGGACCGGAGATTTCCGGCGGCGCTGTGCTGGAAACGAGCCCTTCTGTTCCGGTCGACTGGCATCCGGAAAGAAGGGCAGCTAGGGCGCAGGCTGCGGCAAAGTTGCGGAGAGGTCGCAAGGCGCGCGAACGGGAGAGAGGGATGTTCATTACCGCCCTCCCCGCTTGATCGTCACCTTTTCCTGCTTCCAGCCAACCCCTGAAACGAGAACAGCACGATCGACATGATAGTCGACGTCCATCATGTCGCCCTTCATCCGGTAGTTAACGATCCGGTTCTGTCCACCAGATGTGACAAACAGAACGGGCGCATCCTGACCGGAGATCGAGCGTGGAAACTGGATGTAGGTCTTGAGCCCGTCGGAATAGACCCGCGTAGGGCGCCAGCCGGCGTTGCCCGAAACCGAATAGGAGAAGTTCAGCTGCTCGGCGGGGACGCCGGCACCCGGGATGGTGCTTGCCTCGATCCGGGCGTTGATGTCAGCAAGCTTTGTCGAAACGTCCTCCGGGTACTCGAAACCGACCCGTGCCATATACTGGGTTGGATGGGACTTGAGCTGGATGTGATAGGTCCGCCTCGAGGTCGTCACCACCATCGAGGTCACCAGACTAGGCTCCGATGGTTTGACGATCAGGTGGATGGCCTGACCGCCGGCAGAACCCGAAGTCGCGGGCTCCACCTTCCAGCGCACGGTGTCACCGACCAACACGTCGCGGACGACCTCACCGCCCTGAAGCTCGATATCGCAAACCTGTAGCGGCGAGCAGACGACGGAGGGCTGGACCTCGCCGTAGAGGAAGATCACCTTGCCGTCGGCACCCTTGGTCACCAAGCCGCGAGAGCCGCGCCACTGGGTGGAGATCCCCATACCCTTTGCTTCGTTGGCTGTGACGCCATCGGCAGCATATGCGTGCAGGGGAGCGACCACCGAATACGCCAACAGTGCCGAGGCGAGAGCGCCCGTCAGGGTGGCCCGTGTTCTTTTGCGCGGGATATTCATGTTCGGGGCCATGCCTTTCAAAGCTGTGCTGTCCAGTCGAAGTCGCGGAGATAGAGGCCGATGGGGTTCAGGCGGATGACGCCCTCGTCCTGCGGCGGCGTCAGGGTTACGGTGGCGATACCGCGGAAGCGGCGGACGGCGGTTTCCTTGCCGCGCCGGTCGCGCTCGAATTCCGTCCAGTCCATCTGATAGCTCTGGTTCGACAACGCGACGATGTTGTTGACCTCGATGGCGACAGTGGAGTTCTTCGCTTTCTCGAACGGTGAATTCGAGCGAAACCAGGCATTGACCTTCTCAGTCGCCGGGTCGGTTGTCCTCAGCAGCCCATAGGTTCTGTCGATGTACTGCTTCTGCACGACCGTATCCGGCGTCACACTGCGGAAATTCGAGACGAAGCTGCCGAGGGTGGCGCGCACCACACGCGGATCGGCATATTCGATCTGCTGCGGAAAGCCGGCATTCACGGCGGTGCCCAGTTTGTCGACCTCGACGATATAGGGAACGAGCTTCACCTGGGTGCTTTGGTAAAGCGCGTAGCCAAAGCCGATCACGGCCATGGTCATGCCGGCGATGCCGACGATGCGCCAGGCGGCGGCGGATCTGACATAGGAGCCATAACGCTCGTTCCATTCGTTGCGGGCGGCGATATACGGATTGGCAAAATCGGGATTATCGAGCGGATTGGGCCCAGTCATGGATAATCGGCCTCCAGTTATTTGGTCTCGTTAAGGGGCGGTGGTGGAGGCGGCGATGCGGTCCGACCCGATTGCTGGTCGAGTTTGGCATTGGCGAGCCCGAGCAGAGATCCGGCATAGGCGCCGGGCGACCCGATCGCCTTGTCCTTCGCGGCCGAACCGACGGCACCTGCCGCTCCACCGATGCCTGCCTCCATGCCGCGCATCGCGGCACTGCCAAGGGATGCTCCCCCTGCCCGTGCCGCTCCTGCTGCCTGAAACCCTCTGCTGGCTGCAGCCGTCGCCAAAAAGCCGGCACCCGCCGCAAAAGATGCGGCCTGTCCGCCGTGGCGGATCGATTCCATGCCACCGGAAACGGAGGCGCCTTGGACCACGCCCTGCAGGATTGGCGGCACATACATGGCGATGACGAAGACCACGACAGAGATGCCGGCGATCGCCAGCGTCGTGATGAACTGCTCGGAGGTTGCTGTCGGCGCTTCGGCGAGGCCCAGCAGGATGTCGGAGCCGATCTTGGCGATCATTACCAGCGCCATCAGTTTCATGCCGACCGAAAAGGCATAGACGAGATATTTGATGGCGAAATCCTTGGTGTAGGATGTGCCACCCAATCCGAGCATGATCATGCCCGCGAGCAAGCCGACATACATCTCCACCATGACTGAGACGAAGATGGCGGCAACGAGCGAGAAGCAGACGACGACCACGACCATGGCAAAGACGGCGGCGATCGCCAGGGAATTATCTTCGAAGAGGCCAAATTTCGCCTGTTCTGACATTTTGGTCGCAACGCGAATGCCGGCGTCGAAAATGTTGGCGGGCGAGGCCGACCCACCGCCAGCTCCGATCTGGTAGAGGCTGTCGACGACAGCCTTTGCAAATGCCGGTCCCTCATTGAGGATGAAGGCGAATAGCCCGATGAACATGATGCGCTTCACGAGCTCGGCAAACCAGCTGTCGAGCGAGGCGGCGTTGATCGCCAGCCACACGGCGGCGATACCAACCTCGATGCCCGCCAGAATCCAGAACAACGACCGTGCCGCATTCATGACCGTGGTCTCCCAGCCCTTGGCAGCCGCAACGACGGAGTTTTCCAGGGTCGTCAGCACTTGACCTTGCTGCGCCAAAGCCGGCGTGCTCGCGATCAGGATGAGGCCGATCACAACGAAGGCGAGCTCTACGCGCCGGGAGGGAGGAACGATCACCATCTCGGCTTCATTTCCTGACCGCCGCGAATGTCGTGAGTGGTGTCGCCGCCAAAGAACTTTTCCCGGTGAGCGCGTCGGTCTGCGTCGGATGCAGCTTGGGGCGACGTCTCGCCCGCTCCGGATTGGGGTGCTAGAGGCGGCTGGACGATCCACATGGTGACGCCGATACCGGACGCGATGATCCCCACGACAGCAAGGATGATGACAAGGTGCGGGCTCACCAGCGGGGCTCCATCGTCTGCCCACCGCGGATGTCATGCTCGCTTCCGCTGAAGAATTGTTCGCGGCGCGCCTGGGCGAGATCCTTTTGTGCCTGCTCCGACTGAAACCACGTGCCCATCATCGTCATCTGCTGGGAAACCAGGCCACGCAGCTTTTGCATCTGCGCGACCTGCTGGGCGGCGATCTGGTGTCCGACCTGCAGCGCCTTCATCTGTCCGTCGGCCGTTTCCGACATCGAGCGCAGCGATGACATCGTACCTTCCTCGCTCGAGAACTGGTCGGCCGTCAGGTTTGCGGCCTTCAAGGATCCGGCGATCGTGTCGCGGTTGGTGTCGGACCAGTTCTGATAGGTGGACGAAAAGCTTGCTCCGTCAGGCAGGTTGCTCTTCATTTCGGAAAAACTCTGGAAACGCTGCTTGAGCACGTCGTCGATATTGCCCATCGAGAAGGCGACGCCCTGCCCCTGTGCGACGACGCTCTGCAGGTTCTTGAGGTCGCTTTCGACCTGATCCCAGATGTGGTTTGGCAATTGCGCGGTGTTCTGCAGCATGTTGTTGTAGATGTTGATCTGGTTCTGGATCTGCTCGGCAAGCTGCGAGATCTGGGTAATCTGGTTGTTGACCTGTTCGGCCGACTTGCCGACGAGGGAAATCAGTTCGGTATTGTTGGCAATCTGCGTCCATTCCGTGGCCTGGCCCGTCACGCCGCCGGCCTGGGCTGAAGCCGGAAACACGACGGGGAGAATGATGGCCACTATGGCAGTGGCGTGCGCGATGTTATTCGGCAGAAAAAAGTGTCTCGGCATGGGCGATCCCCCTTTGCTGGAGCCAATGGAGAGGCCATGCGGCCCCGTGTTCGGAGTGCAGGCCACGGATGCGCTTCAGGTCTTCCTTGCCGGTCGCCCCGACAAACGAGAGCGCGACCGGACCGAGCGCCATGTTGAAGAGCCTTCGGCCCTCTGGTGAGACGACGTAATATTCGCGCTTGGGAATGGCGGTTGCGACGATCTCGATCTGCCGTTCGTTGAAACCGATGCGCTCGTAGAACTCACGCGTGCCCGGTTCGCGTGCCGCGCCATTTGGGAGGCAGATTTTCGTCGGGCAGCTTTCCTTCAGGACGTCGATGATCCCGGACCGCTCCGCGTCGGAAATCGACTGGGTGGCGAGGACCACAGCGCAATTGGCCTTTCGCAGCACCTTAAGCCATTCGCGGATCTTGTCGCGAAACACCGGATGACTGAGCATCAGCCAGGCCTCGTCGAGAATGATCAGACTGGGCGCGCCGGTCAGGCGTTTCTCGATGCGGCGAAACAGGTAGGTGAGAACGGGGACGAGATTGCGCTCGCCCATGTTCATCAGTTCCTCGATCTCAAAGCACTGGAAAGAGCTTAGTGCCAGACCGTCCTGCTCGGCATCGAGCAACTGGCCCATCGGGCCATCGACGGTGTAGTGATGCAGCGCGTCCTTGATCTCGCGCATCTGCACGCCGGAAACGAAGTCCGACAGCGATCGGCCGCGCGACTCCCCCATCAGTGCGATCTGCCGGGAGATGGCGTTGCGATAGTCCGGGGTTATGGTCACACCCTGCAGTGCCACCAGCATCTCGATCCACTCGGCTGCCCAGGCACGGTCGCCGTCGTTCGACAGTTCTGCGAGCGGGCAGAAGGAGAGCGCTTTCACCTCACCATTTGCCGACGGGGGGATATCGCCGCCGATCTGGTAGTGATCGCCGTTGAGACCGAGGGTCAGCGGCAGCATTGAACCGCCCTTGTCGAAGGCGAACACCTGGGCATCGGCATAACGTCGAAACTGCGCGGCAATCAGCGCCAGCAGCGTCGACTTGCCGGAGCCGGTCGGGCCGAAAATCAACGTGTGTCCGACATCATCGACATGCAGGTTGAGCCGGAACGGCGTCGACCCGGATGCCACTTGCATCAGGGGCGGCGAGCCCGGAGGATAGAATGGGCAAGGTGCTACCGGACTGCCCGACCAGACGGAGTTCAGCGGAATAAGGTCGGCGAGATTGCGGGTGTTGATCAGCGGCTCGCGAATGTTGGCGTAGGAGACGCCAGGCAGGCTGCCGAGAAAGGCGTCCGTGGCATTCAACGTCTCGATGCGTGCGCCAAAACCTTCGGCCTGGATCAGCCGCCGGATGGCCTCACACTTTTCCTGGAGCCGTATCGCATCTTCCTCAAATATGACGATGACCGGCGTGTAGTATCCATAGGCGACGAGCTGCGACGACGCTTCGGCGATGGCGTCTTCGGTTTCCGCCACCATCAGCATGGCGTCCTGGTCGACCGAGCGTGATTGTGTCTGGAACAGCTGGTCGAAGAATGGCCGCACTTTCTGCTGCCACTTCTTACGGGTCCTTTCGAGCCGTGCCCTTGCTTCCTCGGCGTCAAGGAAGACGAAGCGCGACGACCAGCGATAGGTGAGTGGCATCCGGTCGAGCGTATTGAGAATGCCCGGCCAGCTTTCGGCAGGCAGACCGTCTATCGCCACCACGCCGAGAAACCGGTTCTCGACCATTGGGGTCAGGCCATGTTGAAGCTCAGCCGTCACCAGCCAGTCGAGATACATGGGAATATCCGGCAGGCGCACAGGGTGGTTCTCTCCGGTGACGCAGAAGCGAATGAACTGGAACAGCTCGTCGTAGCGCGCGACGCGATAGCCGCCGCGCTCCGAGGTTTCCCGCGTCATCATCCGGCGGATTGACAAGACATTGGCGAGATACTGCTCGACCTCCCGGATCGACGTCAGGAAACTCTCGAGTGCCTTGTCGGCATAGGAGGCCGAGCGGCTCGCCGCGTCGGAATAGATATACCGCGTCAGGCCGGAGCGCCTCGGCTCCGGCGGCCGCCAGGTCAGGATCAGAGCATGCCGGCTCTCGAAATGCCCCCTTTCCGTCTGAAAGTGCGCCCGCCGCTCGTCGTCGATGGCGCGCGTGACCGGATCAGGAAAGTGGGATTCAGCCTCTGTGGGATAATCGCCAGTCGGCACTCGCACTGCCTCGACCTGGATCATCCATCCCGAGCCCAGCCGCGACAGGATGGCATTGATCTGTCGCGATACCTCGTTGCGCTCGGCGTCGGTCGAGCTCTCGCTATCCGGCCCGGCAAAATACCAGCCGGCCATCAGGGAGCCGTCTTTCAGCAGAATGACCCCATTATCGACGAGTCCCGCATAAGGCACCAGATCGGCGAATGACGGTCCGGAATGGCGGAATGATTTGAGGGCGACCATCTCCAATCACCTCAGAACTTGCGCCACGGCGACGACGTCGCGCGGTAAAAGTTCTTGTAGGAAATATGCCGGAGATAGACTCGGCGCATCAGTGGATCGGATTTGGCCATCATGCGCAGCGCCGCGACGGCTACCAGCCAGACCGCGATGCCGAACAGTGCCGCATACCAGGTCAGGACGACGAAGATCAGTATGATAGCGGCAAGCGCCGTCAGTAGCACAAGCTCGCGGTCGGCGCCCATCAACAGGTTCGGACGCGATAGCGCCCGGTGCACGCGCGAGCGTGTAAGAGCGGAGCCCACCTCAGCCATGAGCCCCCTCCCCTTCTGTGGACGGCGTCATCGGCGGTTCGGGAGTGTTTTGCTCGGCCTGTGCATGAGCCTCGCCGATGGAGGCTCCGGTCGCACCGAAGAGAGCGACGATCTGGGTGGCTCCGAGGAGTACCCCACCGACCAGCGCGACATAGCAAAGCCGTCTCGCGAAATCATTGAGTTCGCCCCCGAAGATCAGCATGGCGCCTGCAATCGCGACGGCGGCCAAGGCGATAAATCCGGCGACAGGCCCCGTAATCGATTGCTGGATCTGCTCCAGAGGCGATTCCCATGGCAGGCTGCCGCCACCCGAAGAGGCGTGCGCGAAGTCGGCAAAGCCGACGGAAACGGCGGCAAGCGTCGCGCCGGTGAGAAGAATGGAGATTTTACGCGACATGGCTATCCTCATCGATCTGGCCATAGTGTTCAGTCTGGTAGCGGCCATTGCGGTATCCTTCGATGTGGATGACCTCACGAACCCGCCTTCCCTTTCCCGTTCGCTCTATTGAGACAACGAGATCGACGGCCTCGCCGATCACCTCCTGCATTGGCTGATGACTGGCTTCCGCCGTCAGCTGCTCCAGTCGGCGCAGGGCTGACATCGCCGTGTTGGAATGGATCGTGGTGACACCGCCCGGGTGGCCGGTGTTCCAGGCCTTGAGCAGCGTCAGGGCCGCTCCGTCGCGGACCTCGCCGACAATGATGCGGTCGGGACGCAGGCGCATCGTGCTCTTGAGCAGGCGGGCCATGTCGATGGCATCGCTGGTGTGCAGCGACACGGCGTTCTCGGCCGCGCATTGAATCTCGGCGGTGTCCTCGAGGATCACCATCCGATCGTCCGGGGCTGCCGCCACGATCTCGGCGATGATGGCGTTGGCCAGTGTGGTCTTTCCCGATCCCGTGCCACCTGAGATCACGATGTTCATTCGGGAATCGATGGCGCTTCGAATGGCAGATGCCTGGGCTTCGGTCATCACCTTCGCCTTCACATACTCTGTCAGTGGAATGAGACGCGAGGCACGACGGCGGATCGTGAATGCCGGTCCGGAGACCACCGGCGGCAACAGCCCCTCGAAGCGGTGTCCGCCAATCGGAAGTTCGCCAGAGATGATGGGCCGCTCGTCGTCGGCCTCCGACTGCAGGGCATGCGCAACGCTGCCGATGACAACTTCGGCTGCCGCGTTGCTCATTGCGCCCGCAGGTGCAACGCCGTGCCCCAGCCGTTCGATGAAGAGGCGGCCGTCCGGATTGAGCATGATCTCGACGACGGTGGCGTCATCGAGCGCGATGCAGAGTTGGTCGCCGAGCGCGTCCTGTAGTTTGCGGACGAGGCGGGGATGGGAGCGGAGTTGGGTCACGCAGCGCTCCGGATCTGACGGCTGTGATCTTCGGCGATGATAGAAGGGTAGCCACGCGGGCAAACGCGTTCAAAACTGTACCGATCGGCTGGCAGGGTTCCGGCAACGGCGACGGTGTTGCCGATAGCCACAGGATCGCCGAGCCGCTTCATCGGCCATCCGGCCCGGTTCAGGATGCGCTCAAAGCGCAGGTCGGTTGCCGTGACGATCTCGTCGTAGCCGTTTGCCATCGACCAATCGATGATGCCGGCAAACATGGTAAGCGTCGCGAGATGGAGCTGGCCCCCTCCTCTTCCGGCAGCCAAGGTTGTATCGACGCAGAAGCGCGAGCTCTCAACCATGCCGGCCGACGCGCCGAGCGAACCAGATGCGAGTAATTGCGGGAATGTCTGCTCCAGCATGGTTGGCCCCAATGCCGGTAGCAGGCGCGCGCAGCCGACGACCTTTCGGCCGTCAGTCACCGCGAGGATGTAGGTCGGGTCGAGATCGTCGTACTCGTCACGCTCACCGGCGTCGGTAACCGAAACATCCCATTCCAGGCGTTCGCGAAAGACTGCGGCACGCAACCGGTGCATCTGTTTCAGAAGATTGGAATGATCGACATATCGATCCGGCGAAATGGTGAAAACTTGCATCTTGATCTCCGCATGAAGTGGACATGCCGGAGAAAGATCATCTGAAAAGGCGTGTGGCTATCTGCAGATCTGCAGACGATGATTCTACCGAGTCGTGGTGGATGTCCCAGCTCAATGCGGCAATGCATGTGCAAAACAGCGGCCGAACTCTGCAGATCTGCAGTTGTGGTGTGCTGTACGAAAACGCGAAAATCTGCCTAAGTATTGAAAACCTATTGGGATTCGGCTTGAAGGCGGAATCCAGAAGGCGCGCGTTAACTTCTTGTTAACGTTAAATCCCTTGCAGCAGAGCGGGAATCGCGGGATAGTTTCGCAAATGATGGCTTTGCGGCCATTTTTTCGAAAATGAAGCCCTCCGGGATATAGTTTGCAAAATGAGCCATTCGCAGCCCAACAGATTTGATATCGAGATTGCCCAACAGGGAGCAAAGATCTCAAATGCGTTGCACATGCTGCGCAGCCAACAATATCCCCCGGACGCAAAGAAGGGCTTACGGAAGTTTCAGCTGGGAGAAGTCGCCGACTTCATCGGGGTTACCCAGAGCCATCTGCGCCAAATCCACCTGGAGGGTAAAGGCCCCGAGGTCGAGTCAGTCGGCGGCCGGCGCTATTATACGGCTGACCAAATGTTGGAACTTCGGGACTATCTCGAAGCCAACAAAAAATCAGACAAACGGTACTACGTTCCCCGCCGTCGTCAAGGCGAGCCGATGCAGGTCGTGTCAGTGGTAAATTTCAAGGGTGGAAGCGGAAAAACTACGACCGCTGCGCACCTTGCACAATATCTCGCCCTCACCGGTCATCGCGTACTCGCAGTCGATCTCGATCCACAGGCGTCACTGACATCCCTGTTCGGAATTCAGCCTGAACTTGATGAGACGGCGTCTCTCTACGAGGCGCTTCGTTTCGATGACGAGCGGAAATTCATTTCGGAAGTTATCCAGCCAACCAACATTCCTGGCCTTGATGTAGTTCCTGCAAATCTAGTCTTGCAGGAATATGAGTATGATGTGCCCCTGGCAATCTCTTCCAAGAAGGGAGAGGACGGTCGATTGTTCTACATGCGCATCTTCAATGCGCTGAAGCAGGTGGACGATCGATACGACGTGGTCGTCACCGATTGTCCGCCACAGCTGGGATACCTGACGATCACCGCGCTTATGGCCTCGACAGGCATTTTGATCACTATCCATCCCCAAATGCTGGATATCATGTCGATGAGCCAGTTCCTGATGATGTTGGGCGGGATAATGGGTCCAGTCGCAGAGGCTGGCGCCGAGATGCGTGTCGAATGGTTCCGCTATCTCGTCACGCGCTTCGAGCCGACGGACATCCCGCAGGCACAGATGGTCGGGTTCATGCAATCAATGTTCGCCCAGCAAATGTTGCGAAATCACGTTTTAAAATCGACCGCCATCTCAGACGCTTCGATAAAGAAGCAAACCTTGTATGAGGTAGAGCGAGGCGATTTCGTCCGTTCTACCTATGACCGCGCAATGGAAAGCCTAAACGCAGCCAACGGCGAAATCATGGAGCTAATCCACGGCGCATGGGGGCGGAAATGACGTTCTTGTCAGCCGTTTTTTCGCGTAGATTTATCAAGAATACCAATCCTTTGGCGACGTTGAAAGCGAGTTTGGAGGTCGGCTATGGCGCGTGAAAATCCTTTTGCGAAACTCGACATGGCTTCCATCGCGTCTAACCAGACACCAACAAAGCCTGGCTACGGCATGACGGGGGCAGCGAAGACTGTCGTTCGGTCCATCGAGGATCTGGCGGAGAACAGCAAGAAGCTGATGGAAGGCGAGGTGATCGTGGATCTGGATCCGCGGTTGATTGACGTTTCCTTTGTCGCCGATCGCCTTTCCGACGATGGCGAGGAGTACCAAGAGCTTAAGCAGGCGATCAAGGAGTCCAGCCAGACGACGCCGATTCTGGTTCGACCCAGTTCGTCAGATAGCCAACGCTTCATGGTCGTCTTCGGTCACCGCCGTCTCAAAGTCGCCAAAGAGCTTGGAATCCCGGTCAAGGCAGTTGTCAAAAAACTGGATGACATCACATCCGCAATCGCCCAGGGGCAAGAAAATTCCGCCCGCTCGAACCTGTCGTTCATCGAGCGTGCGTACTTCGCGCAGAACCTGCTTGCGTCCGGTATGACGAAGGATGTCGTTCGGTCGTCGCTAGCGATCGATGAGGCGATGCTCTCAAAGATGCTCGGGGTCGTGGAAGCCGTTCCAGCCTCGATCCTCAAGGTGCTCGGAGCGTCCAAGAAGATCGGGCGCGACCGGTGGCTTAGCCTCCGTCAATTGATTCTTGCTCCTGCCCTTCTGAAGGTTGCCATGGAGCATGTCGAAACCGTAGGCTTCGTTGAGCTGACTGAAGACAGGCGGTTTGATGGACTTCATGACTACCTGAAGCGCTACAAGGCCAAATCGGCTGCAAAGAAGCCAAAGGTCAGTGCGTCCGGAAAGGATTGGACGTCGACTGACGCCTCGCTGAATTTCGTGATGAACGCCAAATCGAAGAAGGTTGCGATCGAGCTTTCGAATGTCGAAGCGAAGCCCTTCAGCGAGTGGCTGTCGGCCCATATGGATCGTTTGTACGACGAGTACAGAGGATCGAAGCAGGAAAACAACGGAGACTGAACCGCAAAAGAAAAAGGCCCCCAAACGGTAAACCGTGGAAGCCTCTCTCGTATCTCTCGCAGGATTGAGAATCGCATTTCCCGGAATCACAGTCAAGAGTTTTGGCACCGATTTGGTGAGCGGGTTTCCTTTGCCTGAAGGAAGGTGAGAGAAAAATGCAGACGGGACATGTAACGACGCCCTTTGGGCGGCGGCCGGCGACGCTTGCTCTGTTGAAAGGGCAATTGGCGATCGCGGACTCAAATCCAGGCGCGCGTATTGAAAAGTGGAAAGTGTTTCGCGACGTTTGCGAGGCGCGGGAACGCTTCGGCCTACAGGATCGAGCGCTGGCGGTTCTCGATGCGCTTTTGACGTTTTATCCCAATGGGGAGCTCGACGCTGAACACGGGCTTGTCGTGTTTCCGTCCAATGCGCAGCTATCCGTACGCGCTCACGGGATTACTGAAACCACACTCCGCCGGCAGCTCGGGGCACTTGTCGATGCCGGACTTATCCAGCGCCGCGACAGTCCAAATGGGAAGCGTTACGCGCATCGCAATCGAGACGGTGAAATCGAGCAGGCATACGGTTTCGATCTGACACCGCTTTTGGCTCGCGCCAAGGAACTCGCGGTACTGGCGCAGGACGTCGCGGCGGAACGCATGCGCTTCCGGAGAGCGAAAGAAGCGCTCACGATCTGCCGACGGGATGTGCGTAAGCTGATCTCGGCTGCGGTAGAGGAGGGTGCGTCAGGTAACTGGGGGGACGTGGAAACGATGTATGTCGGTATCCTCGGACGGCTTTCGCGCTATCCAGACAGAGCACAGGTCGAAAAGACGCTCGATGAAATGGAGCTTCTACGCGAAGAGGTGCTCAACATTCTGGAAACTCAGTTAAATACCAAGAATATGCATGGCAATGCCATCCAAAATGACCGTCACATACAGACTTCAAAACCCGAATCTAAAAATGAATTTGAACCTCGCTGCGAAAAAGAGCACGGCGAAAGCTTGCAGGAGGAGCCACGGACGAAGAGTGTGAAGCGGGAAGGGCCAAACCGAATTGTTGAACCGATGAACTCGTTTCCGTTGGGCATGGTTCTTCGAGCCTGCCCACAAATTTTGGACTATGGGCCAAACGGCGGCATATCGCATTGGCGCGAGCTGATGACAGCGGCCGTGGTGGTCCGCTCAATGCTCGGGGTCAGCCCATCAGCCTATGAGGAAGCTTGCGAAGCCATGGGTCCTCAAAATGCCGCTGCCGCGATGGCGTGCATTCTGGAACGCTCAAACTTCATAAACTCGGCCGGCGGTTATCTGCGCGATTTGACCAGGCGCGCGGCGCAGGGCGAGTTTTCGCTCGGTCCGATGCTGATGGCGCTATTGAAGGCAAACGGAGAGGGGGTAAGACGGGCGGGATGACACACAACGGAGCGCCCTGATGGGTACACACTGCTGTTTGCTCCCCGGACGCACCTGGAGAAAGTTTGTCTTGTCAGCCGTTTTTTTTTAAATTTTCGAATTTGTTTACAGCAGCTTACAGGGTTTGAGGGGAGTGGCGCTGGACGGTTCATCGTCTCCGGGCTTCGCTACGTTCGTTCATAGCAATCTCTATCTCGACTCGCGGGATCGAGAGAAGAGCCCTAGGAACTCCCCCTGGCGCTCCGTCTGCCTTAGTGACCAAGGCCTCCAGAGGATCTCCGATGCGTAATGCCAAGAGGTCGTAAGTGAACCAGTCGGCAAATGCGCGCGATGCTGTTGCGACAGTGTCGCGGGCCAGCCTCGTGCCGGTGCCACCCTGGTGGAAAGCTAAAGCGGAAACGAGGTGTGTCGGGATTACTGGGACACCTCGGCCGCCGAGCATAGGTCCCTGAAAAAGGAACACTGATGATTTGGTTTGTTTCATCAGGTCGCTCATTTGGGTGACTTTCAATTGGAAAGAATGATGCCACCGAACATTCGTCTTCAACGACTTATCGCGATATAGTCTTTTCGCCTGGACCAGAGTCACTCGTCGTCCAAGGGACCGGCCATCGAGAATCGGATCGACAATTAGGCACAAATCCGCAGAAAAACTTTCGCTTTCTTGATGCCAGCGGCCCCTTCTTCAGCCTTGTTTACGGTTCGATAACGTATACCGACGCTTGCGCGGCGCGGTGAGGATGCCGCTCTCGCAATCGCTTCTAAAGAAAGGTCGAGTGCTGCAAATCCAGTTGAAAGTGACTCAAACATCATTGCCAGCAATTTCTCTTCACCCTCCTCGCTGTGATCGAGGTATTCCTTCCCGAAGCGCATCTCCACTGCGCTTGCGGTTTTCTCGATAAGCCGTTCGGCGATCCGATCACCAAGCCAAGTTTTGGGCTGCTCCTCGTTAACAGAAAAATGAACGCCAATCTCTGCAAGGCTCTCCATCAAACTACCGCCTGCGCTTGGCAGGGATACGTCCCGCTGTAGGCGCGCTCCGAAGGCCGCTCGCCTGACCGCGTCTGCCCCGTATCCGACCATCCTTTGTGGATGGCCGGAAAGATCTCTCATGAAATCCTTATCCGCTGGTCGCACTAGCCTCGTTACCGCGAACTGAGCGAAGTCGGTTGCCCTCCCGCTAGGAAGCCACAGTAAGTGCTCGATCGCAGCGAGCCGCAAATTCTGATCGTGAGCGCACGCGTCAGCAATGCCGGCGACATAGGCAGCCCGGGTCTCGGCAGACCGGCTCAGCAGGCCCGCTGAAGAATAGGTTTCATCCTCTTCAAGCAGATCGAGGAGACGTGCAGCCAACGCGCGAATTTCGGTCTCTTTCAGCACCTGTCGATCAAGCTCGGCAAAGGCCTCGGCATTTTCTGTCGAGGTTTTGGACGGATCGATCGACTCGCGATCTGTGAAAGGCTGCTCGGCGTGCTTTGGCGCTCCCAGAACGATCGCAAACAGCTTGATCCAAGGCGTCCATCCAAGGCTCCGACCTGCGGCGGAAAACAGAACGACGTAGACGTGCTGCCAATCTGACCGCGGATCCTGTCTGAAGCGCTTTATTGCAGAGACGAGAAGCACTCGAACCTTCTGAAGTGATTGAACTTCAACAAGGCGAAGGGCTCGGCACGCGCTGTCTGGTGAAAAATGGTTGTCGTGGGCGATCCGTGTGGAGAGGATGGACAGGAAAGTGGGATCCTCAGCGAGGATCGGAAGCGCCTCAAACATCGCAGTCGAATAGAGATTGGAGAGCGCGATCTCGGACAATGGAACCGCAAATTCAGACCAGCGGGGAGTGACGTAAGCTGCGACCAACTGCCTGAGGGTGGCTGCCCGCTGGGGATAGTTATATCGATGCCGTCCGATTTCAGTAATCAGCGCGCTGACGACGGCTGGGCTTATCAATTCGTCAGCGCCGGGGCGTGTGATCTCACCGACTGCTTGTTCCATGTGATCGAGCGTGATTTCAATCCGGTTGCCGATGCTAAGTTGACGTCGACCAAAAGTTCGATGCTCCGGACAAAGAATGGCGATAGCACCTTCTAGATTTGGACAATTCGTCTGTCCCTCAAGCTTCGGCATGGATCAACCTCTCATTTGCTTTTCACAGCTGCGCAACCGCGATTTAGCATCTAATAGCCGATGAGCTGCGTGTGAGCGATAAAACGCCGGCGACGTTTTCCTTTATGTTGACGCACCGGTTTTTTTGGACTCTTTGAAAATATCGAATGCGCGAGAGATTGTCCGCTCAAAGCGGTTACGTTACCCGATGTCTGGCCCTTGTTCGGTGCCTTATTGGAGATAAAGTATGTTCACCCACGTCATGATTGGAAGCAACGACTTGGAGCGGGCCAGAAGCTTCTATGATGCCACTTTCGCTGCATTGGGAGGCAAGCCCGGCGAGATGGATGCGAGAGGCAGACTGATCTATGCCCACGAGGCCGGCCGACTGATGATCACGAAACCGATCGACGGTAAGCCGGCGACCGCGGCAAACGGTGGGACCATAGGTATCGCCGCGGTGAGCCGCGACCACGTTCTAGCGTGGCATGCCGCCGGAACCGCGTACGGTGGCACAGCGATCGAGAGCCCGCCCGCGGAGCGTCCGAACGGGTCATTCGTCGCATATCTTCGCGATCCTGACGGAAACAAACTGACCGCGCGGTCTCAGCCGACAAAATGAGACATGCGTAAGCAGAGCCAGTGAACAGCGCTATCGGTGTTCTAGCAGGCGAGTAGGCGTGGGAACGTCGGCTTTGCGGGATCTCGGAGAGGCCAGGCCATATCTACGACCGTGTCAGCAGACGTCGGTCTTTAGAGAAGTCGTGCAGCTCGCCCACTGCGCCGAGTTGCGCTGTTGTAATAGCTCGAGGCTTGCTGTACCGACCGATGTCGCGACTGCTCCATCGCCTCAGGCAGGGGAATGCCGCGATTGGCGGCTTCGGTCAGATATCCAGACCGCAATCCGTGTGCGGAAAACTCCCCAGGCTCCAGTCCAGCCATCGCCGCCCGTTGTTTGACGATCTGGTTGACTGCACTCGGCTCCAGCGCGCGCTTCGAAACATTCCCCCAGCGATCGATCTTCCGAAAAATGCTCCCCGCCTCGATCCTTCCGGCCGCAAGCCAGGCATTCAGCGCATCCACAGGTCTACCCGTCAGATAAACGACCGCATCGCTTTCGGCACCTGACGTCTTGGTGCGACCGAGGTGAATGGCGAGAGAGGGGAGGGGAGGGGCCCCCTCGACGGTGATTGGTGGCTCGGCGGTGAGCTGCTCCCTGCGCAGACCGGCAATCTCACTGCGACGCCGTCCGCCCGAGGCAAAAGCCACCATCAGGATTGCCCGGTCGCGGATATCACGAAGGTTGTCGGTGCTGCAGGTCGCGAGCATTTTCGCCAAGACGTCGCCGGTCACCGCCTTGGCGCTTTTGCGTTTCCTTGACCGTGGTGTCGCGCGGACAGCAAGACGGATCGCGGACTTCAGCGAAGGGGAGGAGAAGACACCGGTCAGCCCGCGCCATTTCGTCAGCGTCGACCAGCTGGCAAGCCTCCGGCGCACCGTATCGGGCGCATGCGGCCCTGGCGATCTAAGAAACCGTTGTTCGCGCAGGCTCTGCTCGACATCGGCCGGCATTCCGTGTTGGGGGTCGGTGTCGCGCTGATCAGGCTGCCAGAGATGGTGAGCGATGAATTTCAGAGCCAAGGCTTCGGGTGCCGGCCAGGGGAGGGAGGCACCGGTCGCGGCCAGCGACCAGGCCTGCAGGTAGGCAAGGTCGGAGGTGAGAGCGCGCAGAGTGTTTTCGCCCATGCCTTCGTTGACCAGGTGGCGGAGCGTTTCGATGTCCTGGTCGGTGAGCAATTCAGCCAGTTCGTCGCGGCGGTCGATCGGCAGCACGCTGGCGATGGTGTCGAGCTCGTCGGCCCGGCGATCGACGGCGGTCTTTGAACGGGGCCGCATGGCCATAAAAAACCTCAAGATCAACAGTTTCGAAGGCCGAGCGGCCGTGGATTGGACCGGATTCTTTCTGATTTGCGGCTCGAAATCAATCACCATCGATAAGAGATACTTATCGATGGTTAGAGCGCCAACCGCTAACTATACCATGTGAGGAACTATAATATACAGATAGAGTTCCTATAAGAAATCATTTACCATAAAATCAATGGTTTACCATCTCGCGAAAATCAGCATCTCAAACTTGATGGGGCCCGCTTTTGACGCGGCGGTCGCCCTGACCCGTCTCGACGAACGCATTTCTCGCTCACCCGTCGGCGCCGGCTTCCTCGAGCGCCAACACTTTGCAGATGCCTGTGCCTCGCTCTGGATCGACGGCGACTTGGTGCATCTCGAAGACCTCGTCCTCCATGACGCGTTTCGCGATACCCGCACACCCACCCACGAGCTGACAATCGCCCGCGACGTTTTACGAACCCGCCGGCGCATTGCCAGCCAGTCCGCCGACTGGGCTTTGTCGACGGATGGTATCCGAGCTTTGCGACAGACGTCGGACACCAACGCGGTCGGCCCCGAGGCGTCGACGGAAGTCGCCATCCGGCGTGCGGTCTCGGCTAATGCTGAAGGGGAGAGTGAAGATGACGATGCGGAAAATCTGCCCGGCGTCGATCTTGCCGCCATCGATGCTGTGCTGGCCAGATCGGAGGCTGCGATCGAGAGCGCAAAGCGGCCCGGCCGCGCGGACGCTAGCAGGCCGAGCGAACGAGATCCTCTCGTCTATGATCTCGACTGGGACGAGGATGCCCGGCTCGACGAATGGCGCAGTGTGTTGCGGCGGGCCGAACATCTGCCGGCGGTGCTGCAGGCAATGATCGCACTCGATGCCTGGAACGAGCTTTCCGTCCTTCAGCATGCCCCGTGGCTCGGCCGGCTGTTTGCCGCATCGATCCTGCGCGAGGCCGGTATCACCACCGGTGCCCATCTCGCCGCCATCAACGTCGGCCTCAAAACCATCCCAGTCGATCGGCGCCGAAGTCGCGATCGCGAAACCCGGCTGCTCGCCATCGCCCACGGATTTTTGGCGGCCGCCGAGATCGGTATAAAAGAGCATGACCGGCTGACGCTGGCGAAGACGATGATGGATCGGAAGCTGGAGGGGCGCCGTACCTCCTCGAAGTTGCCCGAACTCATTGAACTGGTGATGGCAAAGCCATTGGTGTCGGCCGGGATGGTGGCGAAAACGCTCGACGTCACGCCGCAGGCGGCGCGGCGGATTGTTTTGGAGCTCGGCCTGCGCGAGATGACGGGGAGGGGGAGGTTTCGGGCGTGGGGGGTGATATAGGAAGGCATCGTAGCGGAGGTTTTTTAGAATGGGGCGACAAATTCCGAACTCGGTTATCGGTGCAACCGCATCGGTGATCGGGCAGCATTATTACAGCCATAGCAAGCTGGACACGCTCTTCATGGAAAGCGGGGCTCCGGGAGAACCGCCGGTCGGTAATTGCGAATCCAAATGCGCGCTCTGGCTCAGGCGATGCAATGAGGATGACAGCGTCGACGCCCTGGATATCCTCGGTGAGGTGATTCAGGATTTCATGGAACTTGAGCCGTATAACGGCGAGGTCGAGAAGGGGCAGCAGCGGATTCGAGACGCGTTGGCAAAGAACAGTCTATCCTATCACACAAATGGACGCATCACGCACGCGGGCAGTGCACCGGTTGCCATAGGCTTGAGCCACCTGCTCAAGCGTGGCGATTTCGTGTCGGTGGAACGCGAATTCGAGCGCGCCTATCAGCAGCTCGTCGGCGATCCGTATGCCGCAATTACGGCGGCGTGTGCGATCATCGAAGCCCTTTGCAAAACCTACATCGAGACGTTTGCGCTGGAGCTGCCTTCGAAAATAACGGTCGTCCCTTTGTGGCGCACGGTGCAAGGCCATCTCGGTCTAAACCCTGACGCAACGCTTGCTGAAGATCAGAGAAAGATGCTGCAAGGATTGGCATCGGTTGTCGACGGCGTTGGGGCTTACCGGACACATATCGGTTCGGCACATGGACGAGGAATTGCGCCGCCTAAGATTTCGGTCTCGGAAGCGCGTCTGGCCGTCAATGCGGCACATACCCTCGTGACCTTCATCATGGAGATCTGGCACGACCCAAACCGATAATAGGACCGGTGGAATCCGACGCTGTCAGCATCATCATGTCTACGTGAACTTTGAGATAGGCAGATAGCAAAGACCGCAAAGTCAGTCATTGACAGCCCCTCGGCTTGTCTGCTTGGTGATTTTCAATCAAAGGGGGATCGATGTCGACGATTACGCTCAAGGCAAAGCATGACCATCTTGAGAAGGTCGCCAGCACGCGCGACCCGGTCAAGGCCATTGCCGAGTTCGTTTGGAATGCCTTGGACGCGGATGCGACAAGGGT